>Ga0255338_1000188_pt1 | contig 249283 bp, 209 predicted proteins | sample MeOH1_35cm_T4_19_FD_203715 | JGI IMG/M metagenome (GOLD analysis project Ga0255338, IMG submission 203715) | Sandy soil microbial communities from University of British Columbia, Vancouver, Canada - MeOH1_35cm_T4_195 | ecosystem: Engineered > Artificial ecosystem > Sand microcosm >... | reverse complement strand
CAATACCGTAAAGCTAAATCAGTACTATTGTAAAACGCTGTAAAGCTTATTTAGTGCTACCGATAAACACTGTAAAGCCCTGGTAGTAATTTAATCCTCAACTGTAAAGTTTTTTCAGTACAAGACAAAGTAAAACCCGTACGATACCCCTTCCTTCTTTTCTTTTACTTAATTCATATTTTGTTCGCCCCTGCTTCGCCTTTTCTTCGCTCCGCAGCCAGTAAATCAGTGTAAAAAGCGAAGAAAGGGCGAAGAACAGGTAGTAAAAGGGTAGTAAATAGATATAGCGGGAGCGAATGAATAACGAAGCAATAAAGAAGCAAGAACGAGGCGGGAGCCAATCAGCCAATGAGTGAATGAGTGGATGAGTGGATGAGTGAATGGTCAATGGGCAATGTATCACCAATTCCCCAACATGCTTTCTGGTTTGCCAAAGACTAAAGACCAAAGACCAACGCGCCAGTGCGCCAACAATTTTTACCCCACAACTACCTGACAAACAACCCTCTAACAAAGGTACTACTACCCTTACTACCCTTTACCATGCGCATGCCATGATAGTTTTGTGTTGTTAACAAACCACTAGTGGCCCGTCTGCAGCGGGAAGAAAACCAATTATTCATTTTTAAAAAATTAAATCATGTCAACTTACAACAAGGGGATCCTCGGCGGGTTCTCAGGTAAAACAGGAAGCGTGATAGGAACCAGCTGGAAGGGCAGAACGGTTATGCGTAGTCTGCCCTCCAAAAAAACAAAAGTATCTTCGAAGAAACAACTTGAGCAGCAGGAGAAATTTAAGCTGACTGTTGATTTCCTTTCGGGTATGGCCGATCTGCTTTCTATCAGTTTCGGGGCTTTCGCATCCCATGTGTCGGGGTACAATGCTGCTGTATCGTACAATCTCCAGAAAGCGGTTATTGGAGCTGACTCACCCTTCAGTATCGATTTTTCACTGGCACAGATAAGCCTGGGTGTATTGCCTGCTGCTTCCAACCCCACTGCAGTAGCGGTGGCGGGTAACAAGGTGAAATTTGACTGGACCGATAATTCCGGTACCGGCAAGGCAGCTGCTACCGATATCGTTCTGTTAGTAGCTTTTTGCCCAGAAACCCAACGATCTGTGTACACTACCGCGGGGGCTACGCGCAGCAGTCTTACCCATACACTCGATACCAGTGTGTTTGCCGGTAATACGGTAGAAACCTGGATTGCTTTTATGAGTGCCGATGGCAAAAAGTGTTCCGACAGCAGGTATACAGGCCTGGTTACGCTGACACCGTAACCCATGGAATGGATTCTGGTAAGAACCTACCACCAACAGGGAACCCATGGTGTACTCAGCACAGCTGATCAACTAGTCTGTTACACCATTGAATTACCCTGGTTACACAATTGGCCGCAGGTATCCTGCATACCAGAAGGAAGGTACCCTGTTCAAAAAAGATACAGTACCCGGTTCCAATGGCACCTGCATCTGACCGATGTTCCCGGGCGTGATCTGATACTGATCCACCCGGCCAATCATGCACAGAAGGAACTTAAGGGCTGTATAGCACCTGTTACCCAAATAACGGGTATTGGGCAGGGTATCTTTTCCCGCAGGGCCTGTGCGGCACTGATGGAATTGGTGGAGCAAGCTGTTCAGCAAAATGAACCCATATTTATCACCATCCGGTCAACAGCCGGACCAAACAATTATCTATGAAACAAATCATGCAGCGGGCCCGGGCACGTACTCCGTCGTTTTTCTCCCGGTTGCGTAATATCAGCCTGGTAGCGGTGGCTGTGGCAACGGCCTTGCTTACTGCACCGTTGGTTTTGCCGGAACTGGTTACTACAGCAGCCGGTTACCTGTTTACCGCGGGTACCGTGGCCTCGGTTATCAGCCAGTTAACCGTGGAGGGCGAGGGGGTGGAGGCGCCGCAAAACCCTTCCTCAAAAGGAGGGGCCGATGGCAACACCCTTTCATAACCACAAAACTACCCTGTTCATCACCCTCGGTGGCAGCTTTGCGGGGTTCTGCAAAGCCATTGCAGCAGAAGATATCGTACGTACCTGCCTGCTCGCGGCCATCGGTACCCTGGTTAGTTTTGTGCTGACACTGTTGTTGAAGAAGTGGTTCAACAAACGGATCTGAATGCAAAAGCCCTGGTAACAGGGCTTTTGTTTGAATGGAGGGTGGCGGAATGTGGAATATCGAACAACGAAAGCCAAATATCTTGCCTAGCTTTCTCTATGTTAAGTTCAGATTGTGTATCCTGCAACCAACTTGCTATCCAGATTCTTATCATCTAATCGTGTATTTTCGCACTTATAAAAATTGACAATGAAAAAAGCCCTTATTACAGGAATAACCGGTCAGGATGGTGCTTATCTGGCGGAATTGTTATTGAAAAAGGGATATGAAGTGCACGGTATTAAACGAAGAAGCTCTTTATTCAATACCGGACGTATCGACCATTTTTATGAGGATCCGCATGTGCCGCATCGCCATTTGATTCTGCATTATGGGGATCTTACAGATTCTACAAACCTGATCCGGATTATTCAGGAAGTACAACCCGATGAAATTTATAACCTGGCTGCCATGAGTCATGTGCAGGTTAGTTTTGAAACACCCGAATACACGGCCAATGCGGATGGTATTGGAACCTTGCGTATACTGGAAGCGGTACGTTTACTGGGACTTACTAAAAAAACCAAAGTATATCAGGCTTCCACGTCTGAATTATATGGACTGGTGCAGGAAGTACCTCAGAAAGAAACCACCCCTTTTTACCCACGTTCACCTTATGCGGTAGCCAAAATGTATGCCTACTGGATCACGGTTAATTACCGGGAAGCCTATGGTATATTTGCCTGCAACGGTATTCTCTTTAACCACGAATCCCCGGTTCGCGGCGAAACTTTTGTTACCCGTAAAATTACCCGGGCCGTGGCAAAAATTGCCCTTGGTTTACAGGATACACTATATCTCGGTAACCTGGATGCCAAACGCGACTGGGGCCATGCCAAAGACTATGTAGAAGGCATGTGGCGCATCCTGCAGCAGGATACCCCCGAAGATTTTGTTCTGGCTACCGGTATTACCACCCCCATCCGGGAATTTGTTCGGATGGCATTTGCAGAAGTGGGGATTGAGCTGGCTTTTGAGGGTTCAGAAGAAAATGAAATAGCTAAAGTAGTATCCTGCAAGGGCAAGTATACAGTGCCGGTTGGTCAAGTGGTTTTACAAGTAGATCCCCGATATTACCGCCCCACAGAAGTAGACCTCCTCATCGGCGATGCCTCCAAAGCCAAACAGAAGCTGGGCTGGGAGCCTACCTATACACTGGCTGAAATGATTAAGGAAATGGTGGAGAGTGATGTGGCATTGTTTGAAAAGAGTCGGTTTTTGAAGGAGAAGGGGTTTGATGTGAAGAATGAGTATGAGTAGGGGATGGCGCATTGGCGGGTTAGCGCATTGGCGAGTAAGCTACGAAGCCCGTCACTCCGAGACTCGCCTGTGGCGGTCTTTGGTCTTTGGTCTTTGGCTTTTGGTCTTTAGCTTTTGGTGTTTTGGGAGGGTTAAATTAGGGATTTTGTTGGGTAGAAGCCGCATGCTAGGATTTGACCAGTTCTGGTAAATTCGGGAGAATTAAACATCTCTTTGGTATGCGTGATTTTAGAAAGCTGGATGTTTGGATGCAGGCACTTTTATTTGTTAAAAAAGTTTATTCCGTTACCCAGGCATTCCCTCATAAAGAACGATATGGTTTGGTTTCTCAAATGAACCGATCTGCCATTTCTATACCATCCAATATCGCCGAAGGTTGTAGCCGAAAGACCTCTGCCGACTTCTCCAGATTTCTGGAAATCGCACTTGGATCTTCCTTTGAATTGGAGTCACAGATTGAAGTCAGCTATCTCTTGACTTATATAAACATAGATGAATATGCAAGTTTGTTACAAGAGATACATACGATACAAAAAAGGATTAATGCTTTAAAAATCAGTATCATAACCTAAACTACGATCCCAATACGATACCCCCACCCTCAAGAAAAATAACCAAAGACCAAAGACTAAAGGCCAAAGATTAAAGACCAAAGACAAAACCAAATGGAAAAACATGCCAAAATTTACATCGCCGGTCACCGAGGAATGGTAGGCAGCGCCATTGTGCGTAGATTACAAAAAGACGGTTATTCCAATCTCGTTACCCGTACATCCCAGGAACTGGACCTCCGAAACCAGCAGGCCGTTAATGATTTTTTTGAGGCTGAGAAACCCGAATATGTGTTCCTCGCTGCCGCCAAAGTAGGAGGCATAGTAGCTAATAATACCTACCGCGCTGATTTCATTTATGAGAACCTGATGATCGAAAGTAATATCATTCATGCTTCTTATGTAAATAAAGTAACTAAACTGCTTTTTCTCGGATCGTCTTGTATTTATCCTAAACTGGCTCCCCAGCCTTTAAAAGAGGAATATTTACTATCTGGTTATCTGGAGCCTACCAATCAACCCTATGCCATTGCCAAAATTGCGGGTATAGAATTGTGCGATGCTTACCGGGCACAGTATGGCTGTAATTTTATCTCGGCTATGCCTACCAATCTATATGGTCCTAATGATAACTATGACCTGGAGAAGTCGCATGTGTTGCCGGCTTTATTACGAAAATTTATTGTAGCTAAAAGGAATGGAGAACCCGCCGTTGTATTATGGGGCAGTGGTACACCGTTACGGGAGTTTTTACATGTAGATGACCTAGCAGAAGCTTGTCTCTTTTTGATGAACAACTATGACTGGGCTGGATTGATCAATATTGGTTCCGGTAAGGAACTGACCATATTAGAGCTGGCCCAATTGATCAAAAAAGTAGTCGGGTTTACCGGTGAGATCATTCTTGACAAAACCAAACCAGACGGCACGCCGCGCAAACTAATGGATGTGTCTAAACTGAGTTCTTTGGGATGGAATGCAAAGATTGAGTTGGAAGAAGGGATTAGGAGGGTGTATGCAGAGGTGCGGGAAGTGGAATGGGAGTAGGAGGCGAGAATGTCAAAAGCGAAAGGGCTAGATTCGAATGTCGATTCTTCTAATTTACCCGGATCAGCTCCCTCTTTACGAAGTAGTAGGGGGTGGGGTGAGTGGGGAATCTTGAATAGGCAATGGCCAATTCGCAATCCGCAAATCCGTCATCCGCTAATTGGTTTTCTACCAAATGCCTATGAGTAGCATAGAAAATCCCTAATGAAAACAAGATCAACTAAAAACTACCTACCAATACCCCAACCGCAAGCTTTTTCAATCCCTTCCCCTATATTTGCACCACTTTTATAACCAGATTTTCCCCCACTTTACCTGGTTATAACAGGTTCAGTATGTGTGAGTAACCAGCAAAAAGTATGGCTGGATGTTGGTTACCAGACTTGAAAAGTCAAAATTTGGCTAGCAGCAAAAAATACTGGAAGCCAGGTGATTAATAGAATCACCTTTACAGCCGGAATTTTCAAATAAAATTTCTTCATATCTCCTATAAAATAGCTTAGTTTAGCTACTCAATAATGTATCATTTTGATCCCAGCCTGGGAGTCAGAGTGGCGAAGCCGTTATTAATCAGCCGTATTTCAACCCATTTATTTGTTATTAGACCACCTTTTTTCGGGTAAAATCCGGATCCGTTTGTTAACCAAGCTCTTGCTTAATCCGGCAAGTAAGGTATATCTGCGGGGTTTGGAAAAAGAATTGGGGGTTAGCAGTAATACGGTTCGCCTGGAACTGAACAAGTTGACCGAGATGCAATTGATTGAGATGCAGGAAGAAGATGCCAAAGCCAAAGTAAAACATTACGCCGTTAATACAGGTCACCCACTTTTCAGTTCCTTACGTAATATTATCTTGCAGCATGTTGGGCTTGACCAGATCATAGAACAGGTGGTTGCCAAACTGGGAGAAGTGGATAAAGTATACCTTACCGGCGACCTGGCCCAGGGTAAAAACTCCCGTTTTATTGACCTGGTGATTGTGGGTGATATCGACAAAACCTATCTTCATAAACTGATTGATAAAGCAGAACCGCTGATCGGAAAAAAGATCCGGGTGGCTTTATTTACCATTCCTGAATTTAGTGAGGAGCATTTGCAGGATTTGGGGGTGGTGATTGATTTGTTGGAGGGTTAGTAAGGATCGGTCTTTGGGTTTTGGTCTTTAGTCTTTAGTTTTTTAGCCTTAGGCTATAGAACAAAGAGTAACTACAAAACACTAAATTTCAATCTCTACCACCAATCAGCCAAATCGTAACGAAGCGAAGATCCCGCTCTGCAGGAGACCAAAGACTAAAGCCCAAAGACTAAAGACTAAATGTACCGAATTATGAATAGAGTCTGTAAATGTATACTCTTCCTACTCATTTCACTTACTACCACCCTCACTCTTCCCGCCCAGGATTTGTTAAAAGGGAAAGATCTGAGCCAGATCAGGGTGGACCAGTTGAGCGATGCAGATATCAGCAAGCTGAAAACACAGTTAACCAGTGCGGGCATGACGATTGACCAGGCCGAGCAGGCTGCATTGGCCAAGGGTATGTCGGCGACTGAATTTGCCAAGTTGAAAAAAAGGGTGGAAGCCTTAAATGGCAAAGAGGGTAAGGAGGAAGTGGGAAAATTGAAGGCCAAAAAAGATGGTGACAAACCCTCTGCAGAAAAATTGGATAATAGTTCGGATACTTTAGATACGGAAAAATACAAGGAAAAACCGCCCAAGCCCTTAATTGATCCTTTGATTTTTGGTTCTGAATTGTATACAACGGTATCCCCCAGTTTTGAACCTAATATGAAATTGGCCACCCCGTTGAATTATGTATTGGGGCCTGATGACCAGATACTGGTTAATGTATATGGTGTACAGCAATACGAGGGCGATTTATTGGTGTCTGCCGAAGGTTTTATTACGGTACCTAATGTAGGACAGATAAAAGTAGCCGGATTAACCATTGAAGCGGCTACACAGAAGATCAAAACGGTGATGGGTAATACGGTATATGCCTATTTAAAATCGGGTGGCTCAAAACTGTCGGTTACTTTAAGTAAAATCCGCAGTATTAAAGTATTGATTATAGGGGCCAATCGTCCGGGTACGTTTACGCTTTCTTCGCTGTCTACCGTGTTTAATGCATTATATATCGCTGGAGGTCCAACGGCATTTGGCAGTTTCCGGGAAATTGAACTAGTGCGTAATAATAGAGTAGAAAGGAAAATTGACCTTTACCGGTTGTTATTACATGGAGATCAGTCAGATAATATCGGGTTAAAGGATAATGATGTGATCCGGATTCCTGCGTATAAAAAAAGGGTGGAACTACAAGGACAGGTTAAAAGACCTGGCTATTTTGAAGTACTGCCGAACGAAAGTTTTGCCAGTATCCTCGATTTTGCTTCCGGTTTTACCGATACGGCTTACCGGGCTTCTGTGAAGGTGTTTCAACGCAGCGAAAAAGAAAGAAAGGTGCAGGACCTAGAAGCCACTGCCTACCCTACTTACCAGCCGCAAAGTGGCGATGTATTTGTGGCTTCTAAAATATTAAACCGTTTCGAAAACAGGGTGCGTATTACGGGTGCTGTTTTCCGTCCGGATGTGTACCAGTTAACACCGGGCTTACGGGTAGCAGATCTGATACGTAGAGCTGACGGTTTGAAGGAGGATGCATTTACCGGCAGGGGGCAAATCATCCGTTTGCAGGAAGACCTCACTAGGTCCATCCTCTCGTTTGATATCAAAAAAGCATTAGCGGGAGAGATGACGAATAATAGTCTTTTGCAAAGAGAAGATGAAGTGCTGGTTAGTTCCGTACTAGATCTGCGCGATTCTTTTAAAGTTACTATCCAGGGCGAAGTGCGGATGCCCGGTCAATATGAATACGTAGAGAATTTGTCTTTGAAAGATCTGATACTGCAGGCCGGTGGATTTACAGATGCGGCTTTTAAAAATATTGAAATTGCCAGGTTAATTAAAAGAGATTCCATTGCTGCTACCGATAATCGCGCCAGTACTATTATTAATACAGAAGTTAATGGGGATTTAAGTTCTTCCACTGCCAATATTACTTTACAAGCATTTGATGTAATCACCATTCGTAGAAAAGCAGGGTATACGATTCCTGAAACAGTGACAGTATCCGGGCAGGTGCAATATCCGGGGCCTTATGCATTGAGCAGCAGGAGCGAAAGGGTAAGTGATGTATTACGTAGAGCAGGTAGTTATACGCCGGATGCCTATCCGGAAGGTGCCTATCTGAAAAGATATAAAACTGAAGAGGAGAAACAAAAATCTTCAGATGTTGCCAAAAAATTAGAGAAAAATATCAAAGACACCACATCAAAAATGATTGCAGATGAGATTACCAGAGAGTACGATAAAATACCACTGGATCTTCCTTTGATCATGCAATCTCCGGGATCTGTAGAAGACCTGGTGGTTCGTTTCAGGGATGAACTTTTTATACCCAAATTTGATGGGCAGGTGAAAGTCAGCGGTTCGGTTTTGCTGGCAACACAAGTGCCATTTCAAAGAAAGAACTCAATGAAAGATTATATTAATGAAGCAGGTGGGTTTAGTGGAGACGCCTGGCGTAAGAAAGCATATGTGGTGTATGCTAATGGGAAAGCCGCCACAACGAAGCATTTTTTATTCTTTAAATTTTATCCGAAAGTCTTGCCGGGTAGTGAATTAGTGGTTCCTAAAAAGTCTGAGAAAAAGAATATGAGTACCGGCGAAATCATTGGTATTTCAAGTGCTTTGGCGAGTTTGGCTGGAGTTGTAATTGCTATACTGAGATTGTGAGTTTCAAAATAATTTATTGAATTTGTAAAAATAAAATATGGTTGCATCAACTGATGATATTTCCCTTAGGCATGTTGTAATTAAAATAAAGTTTTGGATTCAATATCTAAGATCAAAATTTATTCTAATAACAATACTTAGCTTTTTAGGAGCTGGTATTGGGTTTATTTACGCGTATACTTATAAACCTGAATACACCGGTACTTTAACCTTTGTACTATCTACAGATTCAAAAGGAAGTGGAAATGGATTGTCAGGTTTGGCTAGCCAGTTTGGACTGGATATGGGGGGTGGAAGTAACGATCTCTTTAGCGGAGAAAATATTATAACTTTAATGAATTCTCAAAGTATTCTTAAAAAAACTTTATTCAAAACCGTTCCGGGCAGTAATGATCTTCTGGTTAATATGATAGTACGAGAAATTGGCGTAGACAGAGGATGGCAAAATTCAGAAAGGACTAAAAATGCTTTTCCTTTCCGATATTATGATTCTATTACACCTATACAGGATAGTCTTTTAAATGAGGTTCATAACAGCCTTGTTTCTAAATTCATTAGTATAAATAAGCCCGATAAAAAACAAAGTTTTTATAAAGCTGATGTAACCACTACCAACCAGGTCATATCTGTTTATCTGGTAAAGTTCCTGGTAGATGAAACGGCAAAATTTTATATCGAGACCAAGACGAAACAATCTAGGCAAAACTTAGAGATGCTTCAGCATGAAGCAGACAGCATTCATAATATTCTATCTGCAACGATATCCGGTAATGTAAACACAATGGATAAAACTTATAATTTGAATCCGGCTTTACAGGTACAAAGATCATCTACACAGATAGGTCAGCTGAATATTGCAGCGTTAGGTGGTGCGTATAGTGAAATTGTGAAAAACTTGGAGCTCGCCAAAATAAATGTATTACGTGAAACGCCATTATTTCAAATAGTTGATGCTCCTCAACTACCATTAAAAATTATTAAAAAGTCAAAAAGGGCTATGATGACTTATGGTTTTTTATTTACTACAATCGCTGTTTCATTTTTTTTACTTGTTTTTATAGAAATACAAAAAGCGGTTCGTTCCATATAATTAGCCATCCTATCCTTATATTGTATAATGTTTATAATTTTCAAAAATCATGTTAGATCTTAGTGGCAAGAGCCTCTTAATTACAGGGGGTACAGGATCCTTCGGCAAAGCTTTCGTAAAAACAATTTTACAAAAATGGCCGAAAATAAAACGCCTGGTTATTTTTTCCCGTGATGAGCAGAAACAGTTTGAGATGGCTCAGGAGTTTCCCGATTCTTTATATCCCAATCTTAGGTTTTTTATTGGAGACGTAAGAGATTATGAAAGAGTAAGAAATGCACTGAAAGGCATACAGATTGTTATTCATGCTGCAGCAATGAAACATGTGCCCATTGCAGAATACAATCCCATGGAATGTATCAAAACTAATATTTTGGGAGCTGAAAATATTATACGCGCATGTCTCGATCTTGAAGTAGAGGATGTGATTGCACTTTCAACCGATAAAGCGGCAGCGCCTATAAATTTATACGGAGCTACTAAACTGGCCAGTGATAAATTATTTATTGCAGCTAATAATATCAAAGGTGGTCAGAAAATAAAGTTCTCTGTTGTCAGGTATGGTAATGTTATGGGATCAAATGGTTCGGTTATCCCCTTCTTTCTTAAAAAAAGAAAGGAAGGCGTAATCCCTATTACAGATCCTACCATGACACGTTTTAATATATCGCTTGCCGAAGGTGTTGATATGGTTCTGAATGCGCTGGATACTGCGTGGGGAGGTGAACTGTTCGTACCCAAGATACCTTCTTATAATATTATGGATGTGGCCCGGGCTGTTGGTCCTAATTGCGAACATAGAGTAATAGGTATCAGGCCTGGTGAAAAGATTCATGAAGAAATGATCACATCATCCGACTCATTTTCTACTTATGATCTTGGTAAGTATTATGCTATACTGCCCCAGATACCCGGATGGAACCTAGAAGAATATATAAAGTTCTTCTCAGCAAAAAAAGTTACGGAAGGCTTTACCTATAATTCTGCAAATAACACCGAATGGGTTAATGTAGAACAATTGAGAGAGTTGATTGTAAAATTTGTTGACCCTAATTTTAGTGTTGAATAATATCCTGATGAATAATATACCTTACGGACGGCAACACATAACTACTGAGGATATCGAGGCTGTTATTGATTGTTTGAAATCTGACTTTCTTACACAAGGGCCTAAAGTAAGGGAGTTTGAAGAACTTTTCGCAGACTACATAGGCGCTAAATACGCAGTTGCAGTCAGTAACGGTACCGCAGCACTTCATCTATGTACCCTGGCATTGAATGTGAACAGCTCTTCTGTTGTAATTACTACTCCAATTACATTTTCGGCTTCGGCTAACTGTGTATTGTATTGCGGTGGAAGAATTGAATTCTGCGACATTGACCCTGCGTCTGGTCTTCTAGATATTGTGTTTCTTGAAAAAATGCTTTCTTCAAACCCCAAAGGATATTATACAGGAATTATTGCTGTTGATTTTGCTGGTGCCCCCTGTGATCTTGAAAAAATTAAAGAATTAGCCAAGCAGTATAATGCATGGGTTATCGAAGATGCGTGTCATGCGCCAGGTGGCTATTTTACTGATAGTAAAAGAGCTGTTCAGAAATGTGGTAACGGTGTTTATGCAGAACTAGCGGTATTTTCTTTCCACCCAGTTAAACATATTGCCACAGGGGAGGGTGGAATGATTACAACAAATGATAAAGCATTATATGATCGTTTGATGGTATTACGCACACATGGTATTGAAAGAGACCCAGCGCGTTTAAACAAAAATGACGGTGGTTGGTATCATGAGATGCAGTCATTAGGATATAATTATCGTATACCCGACATGTTATGTGCCCTCGGAATAACACAGCTTGCAAAAGCAGAAGAAGGCATCAAACGGCGAACTGAAATCGCAATTTGCTATGATGAAGCATTTGTAGGCAATAAAAATATCAAACTACTAAAACCACTCTCAACAAAGGAACTTTTGCAAAATGGAATTCGGCACGCGTATCATCTTTATATAATTGAGGTGCCCGATCGTAAAGGATTGTATGATTATTTGCGTAGTAACAATATTTTCCCACAGGTCCATTACATTCCTGTACATACCATGCCTTATTATCGCCAAACAGGCCATAAGGGTACCGTAATGCCGGCCGCTGAAAAATATTATACACAATGTTTAAGCCTTCCGATGTATCCTTCCCTAACAGATGCTGAACAGGAATATGTAATTGATAAAGTACTTTCTTTTGTTAATGAATAAGTATCCGGAGATTATACTGGGTACCGTACAGTTGGGTATAGATTATGGTATCAGTAATACAAAAGGCAAACCTGCAACAGAAGAAGCGATTGAAATATTAACTGTTGCCTACCAAAATGGAATATGTTGCCTGGATACTGCAGAAGGATATGGGAATTCGCAACACATCATTGGGCTTTTTCATAAAAAATTTCCCGCTTGCAGATTTAATATTATAACAAAACTTTCCGCAAAATCATTACAAGGAAGAAGCATTATAGATCTTATTAATTCAGATTTAAACGAGATGCATATTGATTGCCTGGAAGGCTATATGTTTCACAATTATAAAGATTTCGAGGAGTTTAACTTTATTCATAAAGATCTCACGGCGCTTAAAACAAAAGGAGTTATAAAAAAAATTGGCGTATCTGTTTATACAAATGAAGAGGCCATTAAAGTATTAGACTCCGGGCTGACCGATTTTATCCAGGTTCCATATAACCTGCTTGATAATGATTACCAACGCAGAGAAGTTTTCGAAAAAGCAGCATCCTCAAAAATAAAAGTACATACCCGTTCCGTTTTTTTACAAGGGTTATTCTACATGGAACACCAGCACATTCCCGAAAAACTAAAGCCACTGATACCTTATTTGCAAAAAATAAAAGAGATGGCGGAAGAGGCCGGTATATCAATACAGGAAATGGCGATGCTTTATGTACGGTCAAATCCTTTGATTGAGGCCTGCCTTTTAGGTGTTGCAAATGTTGAGCAATTGCATGAAAATGTAAAATTGACAAATGGCACGCTTAACCCGGGTATACTGGAACGTATCAATGCCATCAGGGTTTTTGAAAAAAATCTTCTTAATCCAAATAATTGGAATTGAAAGTACTGGTAATAACGCAGGCAAGGTTAGGATCATCAAGGTTACCGGGGAAAATATTACTTCCTGTTAATGGTAAACCTCTGCTTTCTGTTCATATGGATAGGATTCTGCAAGCCAAACTGTACGATAAATGCATTGTAGCCACAACGGATTCAGAGAATGATAATCAACTGGTGGAGTTCCTCACAAGCAATAATATCAGCTATTTCAGGGGAAGTGAATCTAATGTATTGGACCGTTTTTATAAAGCGGCCTGTCTTTATTACCCGGAATACATAATGAGGTTAACATCTGATTGTCCACTGATTGACCCGGTTTTGATTGATGAAATGATCAGGATAGCATTATTAAATCAATACGACTACATTTCCAATACATTGGATCTCAGTTTTCCTGATGGCCAGGATATAGAAATTTTTACATTCTCAGCTTTGCAAAAAGCGTGGAAAGAAGCTAAGCTTTTATCTGAAAAAGAACATGTAACGCCATTTATATGGAAGAACAGCAGTTATAAAGGCGGAAAATTATTTTCTTCATTTAATTATAAGAACGAAAAAAATTATTCCTCGGTAAGAATGACATTGGATGAGCAGGCTGATTACCTGGTTATTTCCGAACTGATTAATGCATTGGGAGAAAATACAGGATGGCAAGATTATGCAGCTTATTACACCACACACCCAGAAATAAGTTCATTGAATCTTAAATTTGAACGCAATGAAGGGTATACAAAAAGTGAACTAACCGATAAAAAATTATCTATATGAATTTCGAAAAATCAGATCAATACAGGTCGGCTATACACAAGCTCATTCCAGGGGGAGCACACACCTATTCAAAAGGCGATGACCAATTTCCGGCTTTGGCCCCGGCAGCAATTGAAAAAGGTAAGGGTGCATGGGTATGGGATATTGATGGGAATAAATTTCTTGACTGTTCTATGGGCCTTTCTGCTGTAACGCTTGGCCATGCGTTTGAGCCAGTGCTTGAAAGAATAAAAGCGGAACTGGATCTTGGTGTTAATTTTCAAAGGCCATCTGTTATTGAGAAAGAAATGGCAGAAGTGTTTCTTGAACTAGTACCGCAACACCAGATGATCAAATTTGCAAAAAATGGATCAATAGTAACTACCGCGGCTGTAAAGCTCGCGCGAGCGTTTACAGGCAGGAAGTTGGTGGCCTTTCCAGGCGACCACCCATTTTATTCATACGATGATTGGTTTATTGGTAAAACAGCCTGTAACAAAGGTGTTCCGGATGAAATAACAGAACTCTCTGTTACATTCCAGTCTAATAGCTTAGAATCCCTGGAAGAATTGTTTAATAAATACCCTGGGCAGATTGCATGTGTAATTACAGAACCGGAAAAGAATTTTCACGAACCGGGTTTTAGCGGGGAAGCTTATATTAAACAGGCAATTGAACTGACACACAAACATGGTGCCCTGTTTATTGTTGATGAAATGATTACAGGATTTAAAACTGACTTTCCCGGAACGATAACCAAATTCAATCTCGAAGCAGACATGGCAACCTGGGGTAAATCTATAGCAAATGGTTTTTCATTCTGTGCCCTCACCGGTAAAAAAGAAGTGATGGAACTCGGCGGTATCGATAAACCAGGTTCGGAAAAAGTATTTCTTATTTCTACGACACATGGTGGTGAAACGCATGCGATTGGTGCAGGGTTGGCAACGATAGAATTTTACAAAAAGAATAACGTAATTGAAAAGAATCATCAAACGGCACAAAATATCAAGGATAACTGTAACAGGATATTGAAGGAAAAAGGATTGCAAGGATATATACTCGTTTCTGATACCAATTGGATGCTTGCCTTTCTTTTTAATGATAATAATAAAAAAGCCAACCCGGGATATAGAACATTATTTATGCAGGAAATGATAAAGAATAATGTATTATTCCAGGGACTTTTTGTTCCTTCTTTTAGTCACAACCAGGCAGAGGTTGATTCTTTTCTTATGGCCTTTGATAAATCCTGTGATGTGTATGCACAGGCTCTTCAATCGTCATTTGAAAACTTTCTTACCGGGCAACCGGCAAAACCCGTCTTCCGGAAGCTGGTCTGATATGCCGCGTAAAATTCTTATAAGAACTGATGGAAGTGCAGAGATAGGCCTGGGACATGTCGTGAGATGTATTTCGCTCGCGCACATGCTAAAAACAAAATTTGATATTTGCTTTTTTCTTTTAACACCGTCAGCAAAAGTGATAAGGATACTGGATGAAAACTCTTTCAGCTTTGTTTCCCTTTCTTCGGAAAATGATTTTTTCAAAGTGATCAATAAGGATGATATAGTTGTACTGGATGGGTATCATTTTAATATCAACTATCAGAAACAGGTAAAACAAACAGGTGCAAAATTGGTATATATAGACGACCTCCATGATAAAGAGTACGTTGCAGATGTGATCCTCAATCATGTGCCGGGTATCAGTAAAGGGTTATACAATATCCAGGAACCGGCTGTTTTTTTATTAGGTTCTGAGTATGCTTTAATAAGACCTCTTTTTTTGAAACAGGCGCGGCAATCCAGGAAGATTAGTAAAATTCATTCTGTTTTTATTTGTTTCGGAGGCTCTGATTATAAAAACCTTACAACTGTTATACTCCGAACACTTATTAAAGAAAAAGAGTTTGAGCAGATTGTAGTAGTAACAGGTGCAGAATACAATTATTCAGATGAGTTGGAATCTATATGTAGCCAGGATAAACGTATTTCCCATTACCATGCGGTTGATGAAGAAAAAATGCTTTCACTGATGTTACGGTCACAATTGGCCATTGTTCCGGCAAGTGGGATTCTCTATGAGGCGATTGCTGCAAAAAGTTTTATTATCACAGGAAAGTACACCGAAAACCAGGCAATCTTCCTGCAGGAGTTTTCAAAATGTAATAATGTTTTCAGTGCAGGGGATTTTAATGATACGGAACTTAGGAACGCATTAAAAAAAGTACAAAAAGCCCTGTATGATCCTTCTGTGATAATAGATGGACAGTCTGGTGAAAGAATAGTATCTGCACTCCTCGCAATTCAATGAAAAAAATCATAATTATATCCGGTGCGAACAGGGGTTTGGGCAAAGCGCTGACTGATCAATATTTAGCAGAAGCAAATGTTCAGGTTATCTCTCTTTCACGGGTGCTTAATGAGGAACATACAGTTTACCTAAAACAAGGGAAACTGTATTTTATACCCATAGACCTGAAAGAACAAAGTATTGAACAAAAACTTGAAATAATAAAGCAATTCATCGAACCGGGTTTAAAAATTGTTTTTATTAATAATGCAAGCATAATCAATCCCATAAATGCAGTTGGTTTTTTTGAGGAACAAGAGATTGCCGATATCATTGCTGTAAATGCAACTGCACCCATTATCATTTCTAATTACCTGCTAAAACACTATAAAGGTCACTCTCTGGATTTTGTTAACATCAGTTCCGGTGCAGCACGCAGGCCGATTGAAAACTGGTCATTGTATTGTTCTTCCAAGGCATTTGTTAAAATGTTTTTCGAGGTGTTTCAGGAAGAAAATAAGGAAAACAAAAAGATAAGAATATTTAATGTCGACCCGGGGGTAATGGATACAGCTATGCAGTCCTTTATACGGGATGCCTTTTTTCCTGAACAAAAAAAATTTCAAGAACTACAAGACGAAGCAAAACTAAAAACCCCTGAAGAAGCTGCGGAAAAAATAATTAAGCTGATACAATGAAAATTGGAATACTTTCTGATATTCATGGGAATGCCCATGCTTTAAAAGAGGTATTACGTGTGGCAGAAAAAGAAAAAGTTGAAAAACTGCTTATCCTTGGAGATATAGTTGGGTATTATTATCAGCCCGAACTTGTCTTGGAGATGCTTTCTACCTGGCCACATGATATCATCAAAGGAAATCATGAAGTTATTCTCGAAGAATTGGTAAAAGGAAAAAGAAGTTTTGAATCTGTTAGGGATAAGTATGGAAGCGGTCATCAAATTGCAATGGATAAACTTAGCCAGGAACAGCTTGCAGGCCTGTTTAACTTACCGAAAAAAAAATCGGTAATGATTGATGGTGTTTTTTTTCTGATGTGTCACGGAAGTCCATGGGATGCCGACCATTATATATATCCCGATGCAAATACAGCAGACCTTCTTCGCTGTGATTCTGCTGATCATGATTTTGTACTTATCGGGCATACGCATTATTCCTTCTTTTTTAAAAACGAGAAAAGTATGTTGATTAACCCCGGATCTGTAGGACAGTCCAGGCAGGTTGGCGGCCTTGCTGCATGGGCAATCATTAATACCGATAATAAGAGTTGTGAGATGAAAGCAACTCCTTACCCTGTAAATGTTCTGCAAAATGAGACAGCTCTTGTAGATCCTTATGTCAATTACCTGTCAAATATTCTCAATAGGAAATAATGAAGTCATTAAATGTGTTGATAACCGGCTGCGGGGGTGATATTGGGCAAAGCATTGCCAAAATACTGAGTGAATGTGCGTTTGTAAAAACAATGGTGGGAACAGACATGGGGAAAGATCATTTTGGTATCCTTTTGTTTGAAAATTTTGAACTCTTACCAGCCTGTAATACACCTGACTACTATGTACAGTTTGATCAGTTACTTAGTAAGTATGATATCAACCTCATTATACCCACTTCAGAACCCGAGATAAAAGAATTCTTTTACAGGGGATACAAAGAACTGTATAAAGGTATCCCGGTTTTAATTGCTTCTGAGCAAGCGTTAGAAACCGGCTTTGATAAATTAGAAACAGTAGCGTTTCTTAAAAAAAATAAACTTGATTTTCCGGCTACATCAATTGTTAGTGAAGTTATAAACTGCAAGCTGCCAGCAATATTAAAAAGCAGGGGCGGATCAGGCAGCAAAAAAATATTCAAAATTGAAACGGAAGCTGACTTTGATTATTATAAACAAAAATATCCTGACTTTATTATGCAGGAGTACCTTGAACCTGATGATGAAGAATATACCTGTGGTTTATTCAGAAGCAGGCTAGGACAAATACAAACAATTGTTTTTAAACGAAGACTAATAGGCGATTCAACCGGCTACGGGGAAACCGTAAAAGACAATTTAATTGAAAAATTACTTGTAGAAATTGCGGAAAAAATAAACCTGCGCGGGAGTATAAATGTACAGTTACGTAATACAGCCAGGGGGCCCGTTGTTTTCGAGATTAATCCTAGGTTTTCAAGTACAGTGCTCTTCAGGCATATGTTGGGGTACGAGGATCTTGTCTGGTCTATAAAAGACAGGTTTGAAGAAGATATTCAGATTGAAACACCGAATTTTTCAGGAAAAAAAATATACCGCGGTTACGATATGCGCGTTTTATAAATTGAGAATAATTAAACTTATTATTAATGAATGATATAAATTTTGGGGGATGTATGATAGGAGACGGCCATAAGCCGTTTATAATTGCCGAAATGAGTGGTAACCATAACCAGTCACTGGAAAGAGCCATACAGATTGTAGAAGCAGCTGCTCAAAGCGGTGCAGATGCCATTAAACTGCAAACGTATACACCGGATACTATGACCCTGAAAGGGGTACTTACCATTGATGATGAACAATCTCTTTGGCGGGGCCGTGAATTGTATGAACTTTATCAGGAAGCATTTACTCCATGGGAATGGCATGCACCAATTTTTAATCGGGCAAAAGAACTCGGCCTGGTCGCTTTCAGTACACCATTCGATGATTCTGCTGTTGATTTCCTTGAAGAATTGGATGTGCCTGGGTATAAAATAGCTTCGTTTGAAAATACAGACCTGCCTCTGTTGAAAAAAATTGCACAAACAGGAAAACCTGTTATCATTTCAACTGGTGCTACCAATGTTTCTGATATTGATGAAGCGGTAAGAACATTGCGTTCCGCAGGCTGCGAAGAACTAGTTCTGTTGAAATGTACCAGTACTTATCCTGCAACACCTGAAAATACAAACCTGGTCACTATTCCCCATATGCGCAGCCTCTTTAATTGTCATATCGGTCTCTCCGATCACACAATGGGCATCGGCGCATCTGTTGCATCTGTTGCCCTGGGTGCACGGGTGATTGAAAAACATTTTACCCTAAGGAGAGCTGATGGCGGAGTAGATAGTTCTTTTTCTATGGAGCCTGAAGAAATGGGAAGTCTTGTAATAGAATCGGAAAGGGCTTTTCAGGCACTGGGAAGTATACAATACGGCGTTCAGAAAGCAGAAGAAAAAAGTCTTCGATACAAGCGTTCACTGTATGTTGTGAAAGATATCGAAGTGGGAGAAGAGCTTACACATGAGAACATAAGGGTGATCAGACCGGGCGATGGCCTGTTACCACGTTTCTACGATATTGTTATGGGTAAAAAAGCATCATGTGCTATAAAGGCCGGAACACCTCTTAGCTGGCAATTATTATGAGATTCGTACTCGTAACCGATAAGAAATGGCATGATTCTCTTTTTGAAGAGTTACGCCTGGCAGTGCCGGGTGAATGGACAAGGATAAAAGAGAAAGCTGAATTCACACAGGAGAACCTGGAACGCATAGTTCCCGATTGGGTTTTAATACCGCATTGGTCGCATATCATTCCTTCGGGCATTTATGAAAACTATCGGTGTGTTGTGTTTCATATGACAGACCTTCCTTTTGGGAGAGGTGGGAGCCCCTTACAGAACCTGATTGTAAGAGGACTTGAAGAAACAAAAATATCAGCAATAAAAGTTTCCAGGGGGCTTGATACCGGAGATGTTTACCTGAAAAAAAATTTAAGTCTTTCGGGCACTGCTCAAGAAATATTTTCGAGGTCGGCATTAGTGATATGTGAGATGATCATTGAATTAATACAGAATAACCCCGAACCTTCGCCGCAATTGGGAGAAGTTACTGTATTCCAGAGAAGAAAACCTGCTGACGGCGATCTTTATCCATTATCCTCAAACAAGGAGATATTTGATCATATCAGGATGCTGGATTGTGAAGGGTATCCTCCTGCATTTATTGAAACAGAACATTTCAGATTTGAATTCACCGGGGCTGGTATCAATAATGATGAATCTATAAAAGCCAATGTTAGAATTATTAAGAAATAAAAAAATAATGGTAGTAGTGGCACATCCCGATGATGAATTATTGGGATTGGGTGCTACGATGCACCGCTTGATTACTGATTTCTCCGTAACAGCCCATGTTGTGATATTGGGTGAAGGAATTACTTCAAGATCTGATAACAGGGATCTTGAAAAATGGCAGTCGGCTTTGGCCATACATAAAGCCAATATTGGCAAAGCACAACAGGCTATCGGGTATCACTCAGTAGCAGTGTATGATTTTCCGGACAACCGGTTCGATACTGTTGCTTTACTCGATATCATCAAAACCGTCGAAAAAGAAAAACAAAATTTTCTCCCTGACATCATCTTTACACACCATGGTGGTGATGTAAATATTGATCATCAAAGAACTTTTGAAGCGGTGATCACTGCCTGCCGACCGCTTGCTGGTGAAAAAGTGAAAACGATTATCAGTTTTGAAACGCCTTCAGGAACAGAGTGGCGTGCTTCAACTGATCCCAGGCATTTCTTGCCTAACTTTTTTGTAACAGTTAATGCCAAAAACCTGGAAGCTAAAATAACTGGTATGGAGGCGTATGAATTTGAAAAAAGAGCCTACCCGCATCCACGATCTCCCGAGGCGCTTCGTATCCAGGCTTCACGTTGGGGAATTGTGGTGGGAAGTGAATACGCCGAAGCCTTTGCGATCATAAGGACTATTTCATAGCCACACTTACGTTTGATTTATTCAGATTAAAAAAATTAATGACTAACATTTCTCTTTCTCTCAAGCAACTCTGGAGATCCCTGAACAAAACCAGCAGGCGGAATATTACTTTATTGTTTATTCTCAATGTAATTAATGCATTTGCAGAAGTAGTGAGTATTGGTAGTATTATACCAATTGTGAGCCTGTTGATGGATGAGAACAATATCAATAAATACCCGGTTATTAATAAAATACTTTCGATACTGCCATCCTCCATTCACAGTAAGGTGCTTGGCTTATTGATACTTTTTGCCATCGTTACAATCCTGGTAGGTGTTATTCGCTACGTAACACTTGTTTTTACAAACAAACTCGCCTTTAATATTTCTTCTTCTGTTGCTATGCGCGTGTATACTACGGCGCTGTATAAGCCTTATCCTGTTCATTTACAGGAGAACTCGAGCGAAACGATCAGTAACCTTACTACCAAGGTAAATAGTATGATCAGCGGGATCTTTCTTCCTCTGTTAACATTTGTAAATTCTTTTTTTATTATCCTTTCTATTTTAGGTGCGCTGATGATCATTAGTCCTTTGATCGCTTCAGTAATATTTGTTGTATTTGGAGGCGCCTATTGGATCATATCGAAACGGTCCGTTAAAAAAGTGCATGCAAACAGTGGTAAAATTGCACGACTGGATGAAAAGTTGATCAAATTGATACAGGAAAGCCTGGGGGCTATCAGGGAAATCATTCTCGATGGTAATCAAAAATATTATATCAGGATATTTTCAGATGTAAACAAGCCATTACGAACAGCGCAATGTGAAAATGTGATAGCAGCTGCATCACCACGTTATTTTATTGAGAGCCTTGGAATCATCACTATTTGTGCTGTTGCTATCTTTTCGGTTTCCAACAATCATTCCGGTTCAGATATTTTTCCTGTAATAGCTGCATTTGCCTTTTCTGCCCAAAGAATATTGCCTACAGCCCAGATACTGTATTCTTCATGGTCATCTTTGGTAGGAAATTCCGTGCAAATGAAAATACTTGCGAATGATCTGCAGGTTATTTCAACCGATCATGAAGATGATACACCGGTGGGAAAGATGGAAATTATAAAACAACTTGAATTTAAAAATGTTTCATTTCGTTATGTAAACGATCATCCAGATATATTGCATGAACTTAATTTTGTAATACCGCGTGCAACAAGAGTAGGTATAGTCGGTAAAACAGGAATGGGTAAAACAACATTAATGGATATGCTCATGGGACTGTTAGAGCCCACCAATGGCAGCCTTACAGTAGATGGCACTGCACTAAAACCTGAGAATGTTAAAAAATGGCGTAATTCCATTGCACATGTACCACAGAATATTTATTTATCTGATCTGACTATAAGGGAAAACATTGCCTTCGGACTTGAACCACATGAGGTGGATATGGGAAAAGTATACCATGCAGCAAAAAATGCGCAACTGCATGATTTTATTATGCAGCTTCCTGAAAAATATGATACACTGGTAGGTGAAAGAGGTGTTCGTCTTTCGGGTGGGCAACGCCAGCGGATAGGAATAGCAAGGGCTCTTTATAAAAAGGCTAATATTATTATCCTTGATGAAGCCACTAGTGCTTTAGATAGTGAAACGGAAGAGAAGATCATGCGAACTATATATGAATCAGGAGAGCAGGTAACCATGTTTATCATCGCGCACAGGCTAAGTACTTTGAAATTAACGGACCTGATCCTGGAAGTAAAAAACAAAAATGTTATCATTTACAAATCTTATGACGAGTACATTCGTGAGATATCCAATAAAGCTGAGATTGTATAATGATGGAAGAACTGATAACGAAGATTGGTATCGCGAATATTTTACTTGCAAAAAAAGATACCTGGGATACGGAATTACAAAAACTGGATATCATACCTGTTTGTTATGATGGCGACTTTATAGAATACCAGCGTAATTATTATCTTTCTCTCTCTTTTGTAGAAGTTACGCCACTAAGATTTATATACCAACTTACCAATAAGTCACAACTGTTTTGGCCCGTACTTCTTTTGCGCTCTGCTGACAACAATTATTCGCTGGAAACATTTGGAGGCGGGGTTTGCTCACCGGTTGCAATCCAGGGCTTACAGCAAAGCGTACGAAGCAAGGCAGAATCAGAAATGTATGCCGTACTCGGAAAACTGATGCAGCTTTATTCGATAAAAACAGTTACAGTAATTACGAGCAGGAGAACAAACCACCTGGGTAAATGGTACCAGAAAGTAGCAGAAGAAAGCAGCTCTGCTATACTTAGCCATAACATGTATGTTGCCCTTGACTGGTCGATGGCTGATATTTTTGCTAATTTCAGAAAGAGCTATAAAAACTTAGTGAACAAGGCAAAAAATCTTTGGACGTCCGAAGTATTATCAGGCGAGTTTGAAAAGGCGATTTTTGAAAAATATAAGCTACTGCATATTGAAACAAGCGGCCGTCAAACGCGGTCGGATGAATCATGGGATCTTCAATACCAAATGATCCTTGACAAAAAAGCATTTTTAGTAGTATTGTTTGACTCTAATCAAGAATTGATAGGTGGAGGTTATTTTAACTATACTCGCGATGAAGTTTTTTACTCTGTAGGTGTGTACAAAAGAGAACTCTTTGATCAACCACTTGGACATCTTGTGCAATTTCTGGCGATCAGTTTTATGAAAGAATTGGGTATCAGGCAATATTTCCTTGGAAGACGCCACTACAAGAGTGATATTCCTTCTCCCGAAGAAAAATTGTTGAATATTTCGGGGTTTAAACATGGTTTTGCCACTCATTTGGATATGGAAGTGCATCACATTCTTAAAAATACAACGGAGTAAGTACGAATGACAAAGGAAAGTGATGAAACTGATGTGTATAAAGAGATCAGTGAAATGGCACTCAACTGGTACCGTGATGAGAATGGTACTGATTTGTATGAGAACGAAGGTGTATCCGTAGGTCAGTTGATATCAAGTGCCGCTATCGTTTTTTTTGCCTCTATTTATCGTGAATATTATTATTTTAAAAATAATCATAGTGGCGATGCACCGGTTTTATATAATGAACACGAACACCCGATCAGGTTATTAATCGCTCGCAACCTATCTGCTAATTTCAGAATAGACAACAGCATCCCTGCTTCCGGTGATATGCTGGACAGGCAGCATGGTACAGTTCCGGCATACAGGAAAGCCAGTAAGTACATGGCTTATCTTCAGTATCCAATACTGCCTTTTTTAAAAAAGAGAAAATTATACCTGGCAGACTGGACGTATTCAACGCTAGAAAAAAACAGCAACAAAAAAAGCCTTTTTGTTAACTCTACTGATATTTTTAAAGGGGCTTACCTGCGTTATTCTGAGAAGTACGCGGAATCTTCTGAAAAATACCTGCCCGTAAGGCTGGACAAGGATAAAGTAAAAAATTCTCTTTTTTCTTGGAGTAAACAGCTAACCTTTTCCCTGCCTGAAGAGCTGGTTTTACTTTTCTGCGATTACATTATTTTATACTATAACCAGAATAGAGATTTTTTTGTCAGCGTAATCGCGCTTTATGAAGAGTTGATTGCAAGGTATCAGGCCACCAGTGTGGTTTTCCCCGGTGAATTATATGAACCTTATATTCTTATCAGGAGCATTTGTGAGCGGAAGGGAATAAAAACAATATTCATGTTAGATGGCTTTCCTCTTTTTGTATATTACCCACATCTTAAAGACAAGAATAATAACAATTATTGTTTCGACCAGTTTATTGCTTATGGAAAGAGCATTGAAAATGATTACGCAACAAAGAAAATAGGGATGGAAAGTATCAGCACACGTAGGTGGCCTGTTTTCGACCGGTATGATTATAACGAACGTGATAAGGGAATATATGATTGCATTATAATGACATGGATCCCTTTCAATAATAACCCGTTGGCCAGCCTCGACAGGCAAAATGAAATACTTGCTAATGTGCTGGCATTGGTAAAATTAAAAGGATATTCAAAGATTGCTGTTAAGGTCAAGGGAAGCATAGAAAAAAAATATGTACTTCCGTTGCTAAAAAATGAACCCAGTATAGACCTGCTGGAAGGTCCTTTGTACAAACACCTGAAAAAAGCAAAAATGATTATCGGTGGCGTTTCATCTGCTGTGGCAGAAGCCCGTTATTGCGATGTTCCTTACTATATTTACGAACCTGTTCACAATGGATATCCTGATTCGCTGCTTTTTAATTCTTCGGTACTTTCCAGAAACCTGGTAGCCAGGAGCATTGAGCAACTGGATAATAATATTAACACCCAAACGTCAATAATGAATATTGACAAAACATTTATCATACACAATACATCAGAAAAAAATGCGTAAAAATTTAAAGAGTCTTTTCTTTGCCTGTAAGAGAATATGTGAATCTATTTTGCCAACAAAGCTGCTTGCTTTTCTGGCTGAGCATATCGTACCGGTAAAAGTTATTGATATACACGGAAAAAAAATAAAATACTATTGCCTCGGTACCATTCCCCTATATAGGTATGAAACGCTGCTGACAAAAGAACCTGAAACGATAGAATGGATGGATTCACTTGATACCAGCGGGGTTCTGTGGGATGTAGGTGCCAATGTGGGAATTTATTCCATTTATGCCGCAAACAGAGGACTTGATGTGATCGCGATAGAACCAATGCCGGCAAATTATTACACGTTAACCAAAAATATCGAATTAAATAATTTTGGAGAAAAGGTAGCTGCGTTCTGTTTCGCCCTTACAAATGAAGTTTCTATAGATTTCTTTTATATCTCTGGATCCCAAATAGGATCATCACAGAATAGTTTTAAAGAGAATATCGGCTGGAATTATAAGGAGATGGAAATCGTTAACCATAAACATACTACTTTAGGAATGAGTGTAGATAAGTTTGTTGAGATATTTAAGCCGAAAATTCCAAACTATATTAAGATAGATGTAGATGGGCTTGAAAGAAATATAATCGTAGGTGCCAGGGAAACTTTGTCCAGGAAAGAACTCAAATCAATGTTGGTAGAACTAAGCACCGATTGGGAAGATTATAATCATATCCTTGAACTTATCCTTTCCTGCGGATTTACACGATGGGAGAAAAAAAGAGCAGATATATTTGAAAACTCGGAAATGAAGAACAGCTATAATCACATTTTTTACAAATAAATCGAAGAAACATAAACTTAATAAAGCGGTATGAAAGAATCTGATATAAGAAACCGGGAAGTATTCAACAAGTACCTCGAACTGTCTGCGAAAGATGCGGTGGTTTATTTTAGTGAAAAAGAAAAGTTTTCAGCTATCCAATGCCCTGCATGTAAATCTGATAATGCAGAATTTTCATTCGAAAAAAATGGCTTTAGTTATTCTAACTGCAATGAGTGCGATACACTGTATGTTAATCCCCGCCCTTCTTTAGAACAGTACGAAAAATTTTATGCAGATTCACCTTCCACCTCCTTTTGGGTAAATGATTTTTTTAAACCGGTTGCAGAAGCCAGGCGGGAAAAAATGTTCCGGCCCAGGGCAGAATTTATTGCTGATTACTTTAAGGACAGCCAAAACCTTGTTATAGGTGATATAGGCGCAGGATTTGGTATTTTCCTGGAAGAATTAAAAAAAGTAAGAAGTGATTTTGATTTGTTTGCTATTGAACCTTCCCATGAAATGGCTGAAATATGCCAATCAAAAGGATTGCAGGTGATTCCGAAATTAATTGAAGATGTAAATGATCATGATGGGTATTTTGATGTCCTCATCGCTTTTGAGTTATTTGAACACCTGCACAATCCTGAAGTATTTGTAAAAAAATGTCATACACTTTTAAAACCTGGTGGCATACTTTTTTTTACTACACTTAACGGGCTTGGGTTTGATATCCAGGTACTTTGGGATAAATCAAACAGTGTTTCGCCACCTCATCATATAAATTTCTTTAACCCAGGCTCGGCATCCATTCTTTTAAATAATAATGGTTTTGAAACGGTTGAAGCCAGTACGCCGGGCAAATTGGATTGGGATATAGTAGAAAGCGGATTTAAGAATGGAGATAAAACGCCAGACAGGATCTGGAGAACGATCAGCAAGCATGTAAGTTCGGATATGAAAAGTAACCTGCAAAAATGGATCACCGAATCTAATATGAGTTCCCATATGCGTATTATCGCAAAAAAAAGATGACCGAATCACCCAAACGCAAATAGAAACCTTCTATCAAATAACCTTGTAATTATGTCTGACGCAATTAAAAAAATATTATCAAGAAACATTCATTTTTGCGATGTAGGTGCCCGGTGGGGAATAAGTGAGCCATGGAAAGACATACATGATATTATAGACCTGGTATATTTTGAACCTGACAAAGAAGAGTTCGAAGTGTTGAAAACAAGAATGCGGGCGAATGATAAAGGTTATGATTGTGCTTTGTATTCAGAATCAAAGCCAATTGAGCTTAACCTGATGAAAGCACGGGAATGTTCTTCCATACTACATCCTAACTTTGCATTTCTTGAACGTTTCCCGCATGAACTTTTAGAAATGTATGAAGTGGAAAAAATAGTTTCCATTCAGGCAAAATCGATTGATGATATCTATGCTTCAGACAAAAACCTGAACATTGATTTTATTAAACTGGATGTGCAAGGTGCTGAACTTGATATATTAAAAGGAGGAAAAATATTTCTTGAAAATAACCTTGTAGGAGCAGAAATAGAAGTCGAATTTCAGCCTCTTTATAAAGACCAGCCTTTATTCAGTGATCTTGATGTATACATGAGAAATAATACCGGACTTGAATTGTACGACCTTACCAAACATTTCTGTAAATATCGCTCTGGTGTAAAGAATTGTTCTAAAAAGGGGCAGATGGTTTTTGGAGACGCACTCTACCTTCGTTCTCCTTTTACAATCATAGAATGGAGTTCTCGTTTTGATAAACAGGAAGCTGCAAATAAAATAATAAGTGCCTGTGTAACTGGAATGATATATGGTTATCTTGATTACAGCCTCGCCATTATTCAACAGGACGGAATTGAGAATATCCTGGATACTTCAGTGGTCAAAAAAATGGAAAGTATTCTTGTAAAACACTCAAAAAGCTTGAATCTGGAGTTCCGCGGATCTAACCGGGTCAGTGCAGCATTTTCATACCTGGGCCGGATATTTCAAAGAACACATAACGGCTGGGCTTCTTCAGAAGGGCGGTTGGGAAGCAGAAAAACTTTAGGTGTGTTTAATTAACAGGAATTATAATCATGTCATCTAAACTGTATAATTTCTTTGCAAATGTGATGCTCCGCATAAGCTTTTTCAGGCTAACGGGACAGAGGGTAGAGAAGGTAATACACCTTATTAAAGCAGGGTTCGTAAATGGATATACACTTTTCCGCTTTGGCCATTTTATCAAAGCATTTGGCCGGGATGCAAAATTTTTAGGCATTCCTGTTTTTGATCCTGATTTCCGTGGAAATTTCTCGGTATCGATTGGCGATAATGTGGAAATTTATAAAAGTGTAAGTTTTAGGGGAAGAGGAGAAATAGTAATCGGCTCGTTTTCGAGTATTAATTCCGGGGTGATTTTTGGTACTACCGGAAAGATTATTATCGGGAAATATGTAATGGTGGCAGATAATGTTAGTTTCAGGAATGCCGATCATGCTTTTGGCGATACGGAAATTCCTATGTTGTTACAGGGTGAGTTTTCTAAAAACATTATTGTAGAAGATGATGTATGGATAGGAGCCAATGTTGTTATACTAAAAGGTATACGGATTGGTACAGGTGCTATAATAGGAGCCAACGCAGTAGTTACGCAGGACGTACCAGCTTTTAAAATATATGGCGGGGTGCCGGCTAAAGAAATTGGAGACAGAAAAAATAAAAAAATATGAAATTAAACCTTGGTGCAGGAAGTGATATCAGACCTGGATTTGTTAATCACGATATAGTTCAACTCGACGGAATTGATGTGGTCCACAACCTAAATGAATATCCATGGCCCATGGCAGACCAGTCGTTTGACGAAGTGCTGGCAATCGATTTGTTGGAACACCTGGATGATTTTATGAAAGCTATGGAGGAAGTATACCGGATTATGAAACCGGGCGGTATATTCAGGATACGGGTTCCGTACTGGAATTCATGGTGCACGCATTCAGACCCTACGCACAGAAGAGGATTTCACGAACTTCGGTTCCATTTTTTTGATCCTACATCACCTTATTGCATCGAAAGGACTTACTATACACATGCAAGATTTTTTGTAAAAGAAGAAGTCTTTGTACTGGTTCCATTTTCCCCGTATTTTTCGATGCCTGGATTACGGATGATCAAAGTGAAAAATAAATTCATGCGCAAACTTGTAGGTGTATTTGGAAATACATTTTCTAATGTGATCATTGACCTCGAAATGGTACTTGAAAGAACACCTGATCAGCAAAAATGAGAATATTAATTTATTGGGAACAATCAGCCTGGGGAGGTGTGGATTCACACCTGCTTACTTTATTGAATCTCTGGGGTGATGAGCATGATGAATTTATCATAGTTTACAATACAGGAAATAAAGGACTGGATAGAATCAAACCTGATTTAAACACGGGAAATAACAGCATAAGATTTAAAGAAATATATTCCTGGTCATACAATGAATGCAAAGCGCGGTTAAGCCGGGGGTTGTTTAAAATATTCATACCCTTTATTTACTTACTGCAACCCTTACTGCTGGTGATCATGTCTGTAAGGTTGTTCTTTTTGTTTCGCAGCTACGGTCATGTTGACGTTGTATTTGCAGACAATGGCGGTTACCCCGGTGCCCAGGGATGTACAGCAGCATTACTCGCTGCAAAATATGCAAAGATTCGCGGCAAGGTATTGATGGTGCATCATGCCGCATCCAAGAACAGCATATTTCTTCTTAATTACGAAAAAATAATTGACCGGTTCCTGTTATCATCTGTAGATCTTATTATATGTCCTTCTTTTGCCACCCGCCAGAGCTTGCTTGATTTCCGGTTCTTTAATGAAGAGCACATAAAAATCCAGGTGATACCTAATGGTATTCTTATGAATGAAATGGCAGCAGAATCACCTGTTTTACCTGCTGTACTTGCAAGATCGGTGAACAATAAAATACGTATCGGTATTGTTGGCCGCATTGAAAAATATAAGGGCCACGAAGATGTATTGAATGCTATTGCACTTTTGCCAGATATAAACAGGGAGCAGGTTGAATTGTATATAATAGGGTCGGGAGAAAAAGATGAGATCGAAGATCTTGAGCAGACAGCAACATTCTACCACATCGCTGATAAGGTTGTATTTACAGGATATATCAAAGGAAATTCGGGCGATATAATAGCCACATGCGATCTCCTGGTATCGGCAACAAGAACCTTTGAAGGATTTGGATTAACTATCGCCGAATCACTCGCAGCGGATATTCCTGTTATTGCAACAAGCGTGGGCGCAGTGCCTGAAATATTTAATGATGTAATAACCATTGTAAAGCCCGTATCACCTGTTGAAATAAAAGATGCGATCGTGGATTTTATAAATAACCCCTTGCCCTGGAAAGAAAGAACACTGCGGGGAAAGAACAGGATGCGTGAACTGTCAAACAATATGGCTCCTGCATTTAGAAATGCTTTCGCGTTAACGATTAAATAATCTATAACCAATCTCTATAAACTATTTATGAAAACGGTGATCTTATGTGGTGGATTGGGTACTCGCCTTAGCGAAGAAACCCAGTTAAAACCAAAACCAATGGTAGAAATCGGTGGCAGGCCAATGCTCTGGCACATAATGAAAATATACGAACTGCATGGGTTTAATGATTTTGTTCTTGCGCTCGGTTATAAAGGTGAGATCATCAAAGATTATTTTATGCAGTATCATGCAAGAATGAGCGATTTCACTGTACACCTTAAAAGCGGGAGCATTGATTTTACTAACCCCACTGCAGAAGACTGGCATGTTCGTCTCATAGATACAGGTGCCAACACGCTTACTGGGGGAAGGTTATTAAGACTGCGTGCCCAACTGGAAAACGAAGGCACTTTTATGCTTACTTACGGAGATGGTGTGTCTAATGTGGATGTGGAAGCACTTTTGAAGTTTCACAGGTCACATGGAAAACTGGCAACTGTAACTTCTGTAAGGCCACCTGCAAGATTTGGCGGTATGCGCATAGAAGAAGGGAAAGTCACCGACTTCAAAGAAAAACCACAGGCAGGTGAAGGATGGATCAATGGTGGGTTCTTTGTATTTGAGCCAGGCATATTTAATTATCTTGAAAACGACACAACTATTTTAGAACAAGCTCCTCTTGAAAATCTTTCAAAAAACGGGCAGTTGATGGCCTATGAACATCCCGGTTACTGGCAGTGTATGGATACCGTACGCGATCGGGATGCATTACAGGATCTATGGAAAAGTGGCGATGCGCCATGGTATAAAAAATAAAAATTTCTATGTTAAATACTACCTATAGCAATAAAAAAGTACTAGTAACGGGTCATACCGGTTTTAAAGGTACCTGGCTCACCATTTGGTTATTGAAAATGGGTGCAAAAGTAATCGGGATATCTAAGGATATTCCCAGCAGCCCATCTATGTTTACTGAACTAGGGCTTGAAAAAAAGATTACACACTACGAGGCAGATGTGCGCGACCTGGAAGCAATCCGCACTATTATCGGGAAAGAATCACCTGATTTTATTTTTCATCTTGCTGCACAAGCCATCGTATCTATTTCCTATGCTGATCCTGTAGAAACTTTTACAACGAACGCAATCGGTACAATGAATGTATTGGAAGTGCTGAGGGCATACACAAAACCCTGTGTAGCGGTTATGATCACAAGTGATAAATGCTATGACAATATAGAATGGATATGGGGTTACAGGGAAACAGATGCTGTTGGCGGAAAAGATGTGTATAGTGGATCAAAAGGTGCAGCAGAACTGGTGATCAAAAGTTACCAGCACTCTTTTTTCAAAAACGGACATCCGGTAAGATTGGGTATTGGCCGAGCAGGAAATGTAATAGGTGGTGGAGATTGGGCAAAAGACAGAATAGTTGTAGACTGTATGCGTTCGTGGAGTGAAGAAAAGATAGTAGAAATACGAAGTCCTAAAGCAACACGCCCATGGCAGCATGTACTAGAACCTCTTTCCGGATATTTATTACTTGGTGCAAAACTTGCCACTGAACAGGAACTGCATGGTGAAGCGTTTAATTTTGGTCCCCGCGCAGAACAAAACAGAACAGTTGTGGAATTACTGAATGAAATGAGTAAATACTGGGGTTTTGAAGAAGACAATCAATCTTTTCATATTACTGCCAATATTCCTTTTCATGAAGCAGGTCTTTTGAAACTGAATTGTGATAAGGCATTATTTCATCTTAAGTGGGAACCCAACCTTGATTATACAGAAACCATACGGCTGGTAAGTAAATGGTACTATGCTTTTTATCGTGAGAAAACCGATATGTACGCCTGTACACTCAACCAGATCAATGAGTATGAAAAAATTGCAAACAAAAGGAAAAGAATATGGTCAGTTCAATGATCGAAGGCGTTTCTCTGGTCTTTTTGCGTGAAATAGTCGATGCGCGTGGATCAGTCTTGCATGTACTTCGTTCAGATGCGGCTGATTTTACCCGATTTGGAGAATGCTATCTATCTGAGATTGTTCCAGGGGCAGTAAAAGCCTGGAAAAAACATACACTTCAAACACAAAACATAGCAGTGCCTGTTGGTCGTATCCGCATTGTTTTATACGATAACCGGGAAACATCGGGTAGCAAGGGGAAGCTTGAGGTATTTGAAATTGGCCGGCCTGATGCATATATGCGTATCAGGATTTCGCCAGGGATCTGGTATGGATTTACCTGTATCAGCCCGCAAACAGCGATGCTCATTAATTGTGCCGATATTCCGCATTCTCCTGCAGAAAGCGAAGTAATTCCAATTGATGATCCTTCAATACCTTATAAATGGAAATAATATTTTGTTCGAAAAATAAATAAACAGGGAAGTAAATATGATCCGGCTATCAAAATCCTCCATAAGCGATGCAGAAAAGAAAGCAGTAACAGCAGTACTTGATAGGGAATATCTTGGAATGGGTACCGAAGTGCAGTTATTTGAAAAAATGCTTTCAGAATATTTTGGCCGCCCTGCAGTCTGTGTTGCAAATGGAACGGCAGCTCTCCAGTTGGCTGTACAGGCTTGCGGTATCGGGCATGGAGATGAAGTATTAATTCCGTCACTTACTTATGTAGCTTCTTTCCAGGCAATTTCTGCAACAGGAGCAAGACCCGTAGCATGCGATATTAACGAAGACACCTGTATGTTAAACTGGAAAGATGCTGAAAAAAGAATAACACCTGCAACCAAAGCTATAATGCCTGTGCACTATACCGGGGGGGTAGGGCCTCTTGATGAAATATATGCGTTTGCAAATCGTTTTAACCTGCGTGTTATTGAAGATGCTGCACATGCTTTCGGAACGGTTTATAACCAGAAGAAAATTGGCGGGTTTGGAGATATCAGCTGCTTTAGTTTTGACGGGATCAAAAATATCACTTGTGGTGAGGGTGGATGTGTTGTAACAGATGACCCTCACATTATCCGGAAAGTGCAGGATGCCAGGCTGGTAGGAGTTGAAAAAGACACGGAGAAAAGATATACAGGGCAGCGCAGTTGGGAATTTGATGTTACCGCTCAGGGATGGCGGTATCACATGAGCAATATTATGGCTGCAATAGGCATAGAACAGTTTAAAAGATTCCCGGGCATGGCTGCCAAACGGTGTTCACTTGCAAAAAAATATGATACTTTACTTACAGGACATCCTGTAATTAAAATACTAGCACGCGATTATGAACAGGTAGTGCCGCATATTTATGTAGTACGTATAAAAGGGATGAAAGACAGGGGGGCATTACAGGATGCACTTATCGCAAAAGGAATACAAACCGGTATCCATTACCAGCCTAACCATACCCTTAGTTTTTATAAAAGCAATACAAGTGCTGCTTTTCCTGTAACTGATGAAGTATATCCTGAATTACTCACATTACCACTTCATGTAGACCTGGATGAAGACAAGGTTATTTATGTATGTGAAACTTTAAAAGAGCTGTGTCAATGAACAGGGATGTATATGATCAGCCTCTCGTAAGTGTTATCATGAATTGCTATAACAGCAGCAAATACCTGCGAGAAGCAATTGACAGCGTGCTTGCCCAAACATACCAGAACTGGGAGATCATTTTTTGGGATAATGCATCAGTAGATGAGAGTCCTGCAATTGTAAAAAGTTATTCGGATCCAAGATTAAAATACTTCAAGGGAGAAATGACAGTACCCCTTGGCCATGCTCGGAATCTAGCAATAGAAAAATGTATGGGCGAATACATTGGATTTCTCGATTGCGATGATATCTGGTTACCGCAAAAACTGGAAAAACAGGTTCCCTTGTTTGCAGATCCTTCTGTAGATATTGTTTTTTCAGACAGTTTTTTCTTTAACAATGAAGGCGCTCAATGGCGTTTATATAAAAAGAAAAAATTTTTCACTGGCAAATGTTTCAGCGAATTGCTTACCAGGTATTTCCTTTCTCTTGAAACAGTAGTAATAAGACGCAGTTCCCTGTCAAGGTTAAGTTATTGGTTTGATGAAAAATTCAGCACGATCGAGGAAGCCGATCTGTTCAGACGCATTGCGTATAATGGGAAATTGGATATGGTAAACGAGGTACTCGCCAAATGGCGTGTGCATTCGGGTAGTTATACATGGAATAAGATCCAGGACTTCAGATCAGAAACAGAACAAATGCTGGAGGAATATGACAAATTATATCCGGGCTTTTCAGTTAGTTATGCAAGTGAAATTATTCAACTGAGGGCAAGACTGTTGGTTGGCGAAGCCAAATATTATTGGGAGAATGGCGAATCAAAAAAAGCGCGTGAACTTATTTATTCATACAGGTACCCGAAGACATTATTAGTGTACCTGATGTTGATGGTGAGCTTCTTGCCCGGTAAATATTTTAACAGGATCAAAGGATAATAGGATTTGAAACTGTGATCAAGAAAGTCTAAAAACAAACTCTTGCCATATGGAAAACTGGTTCCTTCCGGAGAATTTAAAAGAAGCTGAAACTAAAGTACGGGCTACAGAATTCGGTTCGCTGGATCCAAACAGTGATTTCGCTTCTTATAAGATCATGCTCGAAACAGGAGATATTAACAGCTCAATGATCTCGAATCATAATGACATCTCTCCACATGAAAAAATTAGCATTTTTAAAAAACACCTCGAGAAAAAGAAACTTTTAAATGTTCCGTATACACGTATCCTTAATCTTGGTTGTGGTTTAGGCTTCGAAACAAAAGCGATTGCTGATGTTTTTGATGCAGAAACATTAGGTATTGATATTGCCATCGATGCGATCGGTTTTGCAAAGAAGAAATTTGAAAATGAGCGAATCAGTTTTGAATGTCTTGGTGTTGATGAAAACATGCGGCTTGATAAAAAATATGATATCTGTTTTGCCATTGAATTTTATCCTTTTAGCAGAACAAATAATATAGACATGCACACGCAGGTCATAAAAGCCATTTTCGACAATCTTTCTCCCAATGGCATCCTGGTAATTTACCAGGTATGGGATAATGATCATTCTATAAGCAGCAACATCGCTGCTATTGAAAAGCGCGTTAATAAAAAACCATATGTTTCCGGCTATATGCATAAGAAGGTCAATACAAGGCTCGGGGATAACTTTATATCAGTGATGGTTTTAAAACTGCTTAGAAGTGTGTCGATCCTCTTAGGTAAAACCCCGGTAAAGCCAGCGAAAATGGTGGTATTCCATTAAATGATTAAATACTGGTTACAATAAAATTATTTGTAAGAATATGAACAAACTCACTTTAGGAACCTGGATAACCATCGGACATTTTTCAATTGCAGAATTACTTGCGGATGCCGGATTTGATTGGCTCTGTGTAGATATTGAACATTCCGTAATTGATTATTATGAGCTCGCACAAATGATCTCCGCCATTCAGGGACGCGGATGTATGGCATTTGTGCGTGTAGGCGAAAATAATAGACGGATTATTAAAAGAGTTCTGGATGCAGGTGCAGATGGACTTATCGTACCATCAGTTAATTCAAAAGAAGAAGCAGCTTCCGCAATTAAATATGTAAAATATCCTCCGTCTGGGGAAAGAGGTGTAGGACTGGCGCGCGCACAGAAATATGGTTTTGGTTTTGAAGCCTACCGTGACAAGAAAGCAAAAGAAATTATTCTGATTGCGCAGATTGAACATATTAACGCAATAAACGAACTGGAAGATATCCTTTCACTTGAAGGTATTGATGGAACTTTTATCGGTCCTTATGATCTTTCCGGATCAATGGGCAAACCGGGGCAATATGATGACGCCGATGTTAAAGAAGCATTGATCCGTTATGAAACGATTGCAAAAAAATACAAAAAACTGATCGGTTTTCATGTTATCCAGCCTGACCATCGACTGGTAGAAGAAAAAATTGAAAAAGGATATAATTTTATAGCATTCAGCCTGGACACTTTATTTTTAGGAACACTGGCAAAACAACAGATTGGATTAATAAGACTTGGGCAGCAAAAAAAAGATAGTATATGAATATAATCGGTATTATACCTGCGCGCCTCGCATCAAGCAGGCTTCCCAGGAAACCAATGGCAGATATACTGGGAATGCCTATGATAGGGCATGTATATAAACGTTGCAAACTTTCAGGGATATTAAAGGAAGTATATGTAGCAACCTGCGACGAAGAGATCGCTGACTATGTAAAAAGCATCGGTGGGAAAGCTATTATGACATTGGACACCCATGAACGGGCATCCGACAGGACAGCTGAAGCATTAGAAAAAATTGAAAAGGAAACGGGTACCAGGATGGATATCGTAGTGATGATACAGGGAGATGAACCAATGGTTACCCCGGGTATGATCGATGCGGCTATTGCTCCCTTGTTACAAGACAAAGATATTCATATTACCAACCTCATGGCCTCTATGAAAACGCAGGAAGAACATGAAGATCCTGCAGAAGTAAAAGTTGTGGTTGACAGGAATGATTTCGCAATGTACTTTTCGCGTGAACCCATTCCTTCAAGAAAAAAAGGAGCATCTGAAATACCAATGCTGAAACAAGTATGTATCATCCCCTTTAGAAGGGATTTTTTGCTAGAGTATAATACAATGCCACAAACGCCTTTAGAGATCATTGAATCGGTTGATATGAACCGCCTGCTGGAGAACGGGATAAAGATCAAAATGGTAATGCGGGATGAAGAGACCTATTCAGTAGATACGCCTGCAGACCTGGCCAATGTTAACAGCAAAATGAAATCTGATCCGTACCTGAAACAATATAACTAGCATGTCAAAAAAAGTTTTTATATCTACTTCCTCATTTGGAGATTTTTCCGGCGAACCGGTTGATCTTTTGAAACGCGAAGGATTTGAAGTAATACTTAATCCTTTGGGCAGGAAACTTAATGAAACAGAAACCATTGAATTTCTGAAAGACACAGTTGGTGTTATCGCTGGTACAGAAAAATATTCCGAAACTGTATTTAATGGGCTTCCTTTATTGCGTGCCATATCAAGAGTGGGTGTAGGTGTTGACAGTATTGATTTTGATGCAGCAAATCGCAGATCTGTTGGTGTAGTAGCCACAAAGACCGACCTGTCAAAAGCCGTGGCTGAACTCGCGCTGGCGCTGATTTTTGATCTTTCCAGAAAAGTAGCTTCCCATGATGAAGCAGTTAAAGCGGGTAAATGGAGTAAAAGCATCGGGCGTTTGGTTTATGGGAAAACACTTGGGGTTATGGGACTTGGCAAGATTGGTAAATCACTTATTGAGATGACATCTGGTCTTGGCCTGAAATATCTTGCTTTTGATGCTTACAGGGATGAAACGTTTGCAGCAGATCACCAGGTAACTTATGTTAGCGAAGATGAATTGTTACAACAATCGGATATTGTCTCGCTCCATCTAAAATATTCTCCAGTCCTTTATCATTTTCTTTCTGAAGAAAAACTACGTCTTTTAAAAAAAGATGCTATTCTTGTAAATACGTCACGTGGTGAATTGATTGATGAAACAGCTTTATTCAGTTTACTTAAAGAAAACAGTTTTGGTGGCGCCGGGCTTGATGTTTTCGAAGAAGAACCTTATGGAGGTAAATTGTGCGGACTGTCCAATGTGGTACTTACACCACATATCGGTTCGTTTGTAAAAGAAATACGCTCTGATATGGAAATGGAGGCTGTACAGAATTTTATTAAACTGATGAAACAATAATATGAGAGTAATCGTTTTCGGTGGTGCAGGTTTCGTGGGTAGCCATGTAGCGGATGAACTTACCCGCCGCGGCCACGAGGTTAGTGTTTTTGATCTGTTGATGTCTCCTTATTTGCAAGCAGGGCAGATAATGATAAAAGGAGATATTCTCGACCAGGAACAAGTAAGGTCTGCTATAAAAGGTATGGATTATGTGTATCATTTTGCAGCAATCGCAGATATACAGGATGCCAGAAATAACCCGGTAAACACTGCAAAGTTCAATATACTCGGTACGATGTATATACTTGATGCCTGCAGGGAATTTTCGATTAAACGTTTTATGTATTCCAGTACGGTATATGTTTATAGTGACCATGGATCTTTTTACAGAAGTTCAAAACAGTCTTGCGAACTTTTTATAGAAAACTATAACCGGGAATATGGCCTTGACTTTACTATTATGCGTTATGGATCATTATATGGGGAACGTGCTAATAATTTCAATTTCATAAAGAATTGTATCCGCCAGGCGCTGGTTGAAAAAAAAATAACGCGTCATGGAGATGGTAACGAAGTTCGTGATTATATTAATGTGGTAGATGCCGCAAAATCCAGTGTAGATGCTCTTGGCGAAGAATATAAAAACAGTTACCTGATGATCACTGGTCAGCAAACGATCCGGGTGAAAGAGCTTCTCGAAATGATAAAAGAGATGTTACATAATGAGGTTGAGATTCAATACCTGCCCGGGGATGTACAAGGTCATTACCAGATAACACCTTATTCTTTCAGACCCAAAGTGGCAGTTAAATTGCAACCAATGGGGTATCATGATATGGGACAAGGTATATTGAATTGCATCTATGATATGTATGCATCACTAATCAAAGAAGGTCATGCAAACCTGACAATACCGAGAAATGAATAAGGATCAGTTCATTTATCTTTCTTATTTCCTTGATAGTGAAACGCCACTTTACGGAGGTGGTAAGGGGATACAGGTTGTGCCGGGTAACCAAATCAGTTTGGGAGATACTGCGAATACTAAAAATCTTTCCCTGCATAATCATTCGGGCACACACATTGATTTTCCAAATCATTTTTTTGACGACGGGCCTGTATCAGATGATTATGAAGCATCTTTTTGGGTATTTAAAAAACCATTTGTACTTGATATAGAAGTATCTCCCGGGATGATCATCGGGCCTGTCCAGGCGCAGATAGAAAAAGTGCCGCCCGAAACAGATTTCCTGATCCTGAAAACAGGATTTGGAAAATACCGCGGAGAAGAAGTTTACTGGAACAATAACCCCGGGCTTCATCCCGAACTGGCAGATGCGTTGCGCAGCCAATGTAAAACATTGCGCGCGATAGGAATGGATTTCATGTCGATCACTTCTTTTCAAAACCGTCCGCTCGGGCGAATTGCGCATAAAGCCTTTCTTGGCAAATCTCCTATACTTCTTGTAGAAGATATGGATCTCTCTCACCTGCATGGACAGCCTTTTGGTATTTATTGTTTCCCTTTATTGGTAAGGGGTATAGATGGATGTCCTGTTACTGTAATAGCTAAATTATAAAATAATGATCCGGGCAATTGTATATGACTTTGATGGGGTAATATGTGATTCAGTAAATGTAAAAACAGCTGCATTTGCTGAAATGTATAAACCCTATGGCGAGGAGGTAGTTGCCGGTGTTGTGGCTTATCATCTAGCTAATGGAGGAATTTCACGGTTTGAAAAATTTAAATATTATAGTCAGCATTTGCTCGGCACAAACATCTCTGAAGAAGATGTACACGTGCTAGCCAACTGTTTCTCTGATCTTGTAAAGCAAAAAGTTATCCAGTCTGCTTATTTGAATGGAGCCTATTCTTTTTTAACTGTTCATGCAAAAACGCATATGCAGTTTATTTGTACAGGTACACCTGAAACAGAGATCATTGAAATACTGAACGCAAAGAATATCAATTCTTTTTTTACCAATGTATACGGATCACCAAAAACAAAAGATCACATTCTTGGTATGATAATGCATGACTATCATTTAAAAGAAAATGAGATACTGTTTATTGGTGATGCCATGACAGACTATAAAGCAGCTAGCACAACAGGTGTTTCTTTTATAGGCATACTGAATGATGCTACTGATTTCCCGGGTGATACTGTTACTATAAAAGACTTTACAGATACAGTGCTACAGAGTTTGGTGGCGAACTAATATAATTATCTGATTACGTATCTATGTTCTTTTTTTCCATTTTATATTACTATCTCGGACCGTTAAGAGGACTCACGTCTATCTATTATTTTATTTGCTTCCCCTCGATACTTTTCCAACGAAAACTCAGGATGGTAGATATCCTGATCGCCATTTACCTTGTTACCTTCCTGGTAGTTAAATTTATTCAGACGGGCGATATTACAGCCTGTATCTTATACCTGAGATTATACTGGGGTTTTATTGGCTTCTATTTTTTCTTTCGTATCCACAGTCTAAAGCACGCGGAAACATTTTTCATGGTATGTGCTTATGTTACTATAGCAGAGTTCCTTTTGATACGTATTTATCCCGCTCTTACAGGGATTTTACCCAATTACGATGGTACTTTTGAAACAATGCTTGAAGGATATGGTTTTTTTGGCGGTGTGCATTCTTTTGGAGGCAACCGTTCGGTTACCGGGGTGCTGATGCTGGCCGTCTATGTTTATTTTGATCTCAACAAAGAAAAATTCTCTGCAAAAAAAAGGTATATCGTGGGTGCTGCAGCTTTGCTTACTTTCTCCGCTTCTGCATGGCTGATCTTTATTTTTTATTACCTGGCGCGAAGGGCTAATAAACTCATTTTTCCTGTTGCTTTGGGTCTTATGGCGATCAGTGTTATCTATCTTTCAGATGTATGGGGGAGATTAAGTTTTGATTATATAGATGCCGTTTACGATGTTAAAGCTGATGAGATTAATAAAAATATGGAATACCTGCATGAAAGTAATTTATCTTATTTTTTTGGTACTGCACATATCGAATCTGAGAATGACCAGGTGAAAGGCTATGGTAACCTGGTTGGCGACTTTTCCTATCTTGATTTTTATCTTAGAAACGGCATATTTGGCGTTATTATATTTGTGCTTTTTGCTGTCAGTAATATAAACAGGTACAATTTTGCTATGGTGCTTGTACTTATCGCAGGCACTTTTCATTACCATGTTATTTTTTCTTTTCCGGGACAGATCTTTTTTGCATACTTCCTGTCGTTAAACAAACCGGAAGAAACATTAAATAAACTTCAACTTGCTAATAGTACCGGCTAAACCCTTCGATACACTTACGGTCAAAGAAAAATTTGTAGGTGGCACATACGAAGGTGTGGGTCATACTGCTTTTTTTACCTTAGGAAGGTATGCCTTACTGTATACGCTGGAACATTTCGGGATAAAACCATTTGATAATGTATTGTGTCCTGCTTATTGCTGCAAATCTGCGCTTGAGCCAATGGTTAGCCTGGGGTTTGATGTTACGTTTGTGGATATAACAATAGACCTGAATATTGATACAAATGTATTAATCTCGGAAATGGAAAGGAAAAACAGTAAGGCAGTTATCCTTCCTGATTATTTTGGCCTCTTTGATACAAGTTCTGAAACCATTTATGAAGAGTGCAATAAACGCGGTGTAATCGTTATCAAAGATTGCGCTCATTCATACTTATCTTACCTGTATGCTCCTAAAAAACATTTTTGCGATGCAGTTATATTGAGCATGCGTAAGTCAGTCAATATACACTATGGCGGAGTTGCTATTATCACCGGTAAAAACATAGAAAGTAAGTGTACTGTACAGGAGTCACTGCTGGCCAGGAAAAAATTCGGATTCATGAAATGGGCTGAACGTGTTTCTATGCAGGCTGGTATAAATATTTATGGAAAAACAATTACGTCTCTAAAGAATCTTTTGCATAAAGAAACCAATGATGAGGTAATAAGCGAGGTAAACGCAGCCGATCATGAAATTAATGGGGTAGAAGCTAAGTACCTGCTTAACAGGAATTATTATTCCATGGAAGTCGCTTCTTCAAGGCGTATGAATTTTCAAAAACTGAAAACCCTCCTTAAAACAAGTGGTATCACCGCCCCAGCTCTTATTCTTAACGACAAAGTACCGCAAATATATCCTGTCTACGGAGATATTGCCTTGTGTACGTATTTAAGAAATAATGGAATAGGTGCTACTATGTGGCCCTTTACTGATATTCCGGCGGAAGTTATAAACGGAATTATTTTTTATCCCAATACAGATCATTTTCTGACGCACCTGGTTTGCTTGCCTATACACCAGGGCTTATCAGAAAAACACCTTAAAAAAATGAGTGAATTAATACATAAATATGTCGCAACTAAGCAATAAATATATCGGGTTAGAAGAATTTAGGAAGATACATGACAGGCTGGAAAGAAAAGACGTTTACATTTCTCCGGAATGGCTCGGCGTATTGGAAGAGAGTTACCACGTGAAACTAACATTTCTTGTTAGCTCTTCTGAAGACGGGATGCTGGCTGTTACACCTTTGCTGGTAACCAGTAAACTCATCTTAAAATTCGTAGGTAGCCCGCTAAAAGGGTTTTATTCCGATTTTATGGGAACGGCTTTCATAAAAGGGGTGCCTGAAAATGAACGGGGCGATATTATCCTGTCTGTGATAGCATCGGTAAAAAAGTTAAGACCTGATTATAGCGAATTCAGGTTCAAAGCTGGTAAATACGAAGACCTTTTTGTAAGTAATGGGTATGAACTGGTACGAGCGGCCACCTTATTTATTGAAACCAACAAGTCAAAAGATCAGTTATGGGACGGGCTGGAATCGCGTGCAAGAAACATGATACGAAAAGCTGAAAAAAATAATATCGAGGTTGAGTTTGTTGCACATCGTGATTTTGATGTAACCGGTTATTACCAGCTGCTGCTTGATACATTCAAAAGACAGAAAACATCTTTGCATCATCCTAAAGAATTTTTTTTATCCCTGCTAAAAGAAGAAAACAGTAAGTATGTAATACCAGTGATCGCAAAACTGGGTGCAGAGACCGTTTCAGCTGCTGTTTTCCTGCGTTATGAGGATACACTTTTCTACCTTTCAGGTGTTTCCACACACCAGGGCAACCAATTGTCTGCCAGCAGCCTGATCCAGTGGAAAATCATAAGTTTCGCGAGCGATAACGGCATTTCATTTTATGATATGGGTGGATTGGGCATACCTTCCATAGATAAGTTCAAAATGAGCTTTGGTGGATATCGTATTGAAAAGACATTTTTTATAAAACGATCATGGTTGCTGAAAAAAATTGAACCTTTGGCAAAGCGGCTTATCGATAAAGGGATCATTAGATTTTAAATAACAACTATATTTTAATTTCGATTCTTGTTGATGATCGTAGTAAAATAATACATGAAAGGCATTTCTTCTGGAATAATGCGAAAAACAAATACACCTGTTAATTATAGGAATACTGAGAAATTCACGTATGACCAATGGATGATCACACGTGATCGGTACTTGGATTGGTTATCAGGGTTTCTCTGCGACAAAAAGGAGGATCCCCTTTTTAATTGGCGAGGGTTCAATTTGTGGTATATTACCCTACCTGCAAAAAAAGATGTTGAAGCAGATAAAGACTGGTTTAAAAAAATACATACACGCATACACGGATACGAAGAACCAGCTAGTGTTGCTGCGATGCCTGTATATCTGTTTGTATTAAAATTTCTTGGTTTATTCATCTTCGATCTTTTAAAATTAGTACTATCCAAATGGGTTATCAGCAGGAGTAATGTTAAAAGTGGTAAAGCAGACGTATATTTTCATTCCCTTTCTTCCAATCTACAAAAAAATGGTGATATGGGGTTTGATAGAAACTTTAAGTATGCGCCATTATCTGATGTAGATTTTGAACAGCAAGCCGCTTATCTGGTCTTTATTGCAGTTGGCAAAAATGACATTCGTCATTTTTTGAAATATACAGAGGAGACGTGTCAAAAATTAGTGTCGCTTAACAGAAACGTAATTCTGCTGAATCGATTTATATCCATCAGAACAATTATAGCAACGCATTGGCGTATTTTTAGATCATGGATTAGATTCAGGAAGGAGTTGAAAAAAGAGTATTTTCAGAATTCTTTTTTTATTAATAACATTTCTTGTGCTGACATACTTATCAACGAAATAGAAAAAAGCTTTCTTGGAGAAATTCAGTGGTCATTACTATATGGGATTTCATTTGAAAAATGGGTAAGAAAAGAAAAATTAGATCATGCTGTTCCAATTGTAACCTACGGTGAAACTCTGTCAACAATACGACCAGTATATTTTTTTTCAAAGAAGGCAAACCCGGGTATTACTTTTTTTTCAATACAACATTCTACAAACAACCGGAATAAAATGGGTCTTTATCATAGGAGCAGCGAGTTTTGGCTTGGGAATGAAGGCAATCTCATAAATCTTCAGATGGTACCCGACTATTATCTTTTGCAAGGAGAACAATTTTTGGAGATCGTAAACGAATTTTATCCGAAAAATCGTACTTGCATTATCGGCTGCCTGAAATATGATGACTTGGTGATTTCTGATGATTTAAATGCCAGGCAAACCAAAGTGCTTGAACGGATCTGTGGTAAGACCAGGCCCATCATGCTGATCGCACCTTCAGTTAATGATATAGGGACCATTCTTTCGTTATTTTCGATAAATAATGTGTGCGAAGGTTGGCGTGTGTTGCTTTGTCCACATCCAGCCATCAGTAAAATGGCAATTGAGGAATTGGTGAAACAAGTGAAAACCGATATTGAAATTGAGGTAATTTATGATTTGAAAACGGTAGATCTTTTTACTGTAGTAAATCTCGTTGTTTGTGGTTATTCAGCTTCTGCTTATGAAGCTGTAATGCACTCCGTACCTGCTATACAGTATGACGATCTCAGTAGTATTCCACTAGTTGAACCTATTTTGGAAATTCCTTTTTTTAGTTCGAAAGATGAGTTCTGGAGCTGGTACAAAAAAAATGAAGAAGTATTGAGATCCGAAGGCAAATCTAATAATGATAAAACGATAACAGAAAGGTTCTTTTATAAAAACGATGGAAAGGCAAAAGGTCGATTATGGGAATTTGTTTTAAAACATAAATTATAATACGTAGTTAAACTGTAAGACTGGCATGCAAAAAGCAAATAATCCGAATAACGGTTTTACTTTTTTTAAAACTCAAATCAGCTTGCTAAGAGCGGATTTTTCAAGTAGAACATGGGGTGTGGTTCTCCAATATCTGGCATCTGGGTTTCCTGATTTTTTCTTCTTCAACTTTATCAGAGTTTGGGCTTTGTTTTTTGCAGGTGCCAAATTTAAAAAGATGAATTCTGTTATTATACGGCGTGGCGTATTTATTGAGTATCCAAAGAATATGTACATTGGAGAAGGGGTTCAGATTAATCGAAATACATATTTTGCATCAAATGATAAAGTAGAGATTGGTGATTATACCAGGTTTGCAATAAATGTTCAGGTTATCACTGTTGGCCATAAAGGTCTCTTTAATGAAATTGATACTTTAGGACCGGTTAAGATTGGTTCAGGTTGCTGGATTGGTTCAAATGCAGTCATACTTAAAAACGTAACTATTGGAAATTCAACCATAATAGGAGCGGGTTCAGTTGTAAACAAAAGTCTCCCTGACTTCGTAATTGCGGGCGGTGTCCCTGCCATAATTTTAAAGAATAGAGAAAATAATTAGCTCTTAGTATACTTATAAATATGTTCAAATTTTCAGTTTTAATATCTGTATACCATAAAGAAAAGATCGAAAATTTTACTGCGGCAATTGATAGCGTCATTAACCAGACACTTCTTCCCAATGAAATAGTGCTTGTACAAGACGGGCCGCTTACTGTTGAGCTTGAGAATGCTATCGCAAATTATCTAAATACACATCCGGGTTTATTTTCTGTTATTGTATTGCCTGAAAATAAAGGCCTGGGTGCGGCTTTAGGTATAGGCCTTCAAAAATGTGCTTATCCCTGGGTGGCAAGAATGGATACAGATGATATCTGTATCTCTGACCGCTTCGAAAAACAAGTCGCATTCCTGGAAAGAAATCCGGAATATGATATTCTGAGTGGGTATATATCAGAATTTGACAATGATACAGGACAGGCGTTGAAGATAAAAAAAATTCCTCTGAATCATGATGAGGCAATTCGTTTTTTTCGTTTCAGGAGCCCTATAAATCATGTTACTGTTATGCTTAGGAAAGATAAAGTTCTGGAAGCTGGTAATTACCAGGCATTTTATCTTTTGGAAGATTATTATCTATGGGCCAGGATGATCCTGCATAAAGCAAGAATAGCAGGTATTCCCGATGTACTGGTTTCTGTAAGAGTAGACCAAAAAACTATGTTCAGAAGAAATCACTGGAAATATTTTCGGAACGAGGTTCGTCTTCATGCTTTCTTTCTAAAGAAAAAACTGATATCGTTACCTGTTTTTCTTTTTAATGTTGTGTTACGTTTCTTTGTCAGGAACGCTCCTAATTTTATAAGCACATTTATTTACAGAAGAATCAGGTCTTCACCGAGCTATGAAAAAATTTAATCTTTTATTTCATGAAGTGTGCAATCTTGAAGATTGCAGTAATACTGGATTCTCATATAGTCACAATATTCCCTATTCTTTCGATAAAGACAGTTTTAAAATTGTTTTGAAAGAAGTTAAAAAATTGTTTTCGCAGAACAAAAACAATTTTGATTATACATTCACTTTTGATGATGGAGGCGTATCTAACATATGGTCATCACAAATGCTGGATGAATACGGGTGGAAGGGCCTCTTTTTCATACCTACACAGTATATTGGTAAAAAAGGTTTCATGTCAGAAACAGATATTACCGACCTTGTGAGTCGCGGTCATAGTATAGCCAGTCATAGCCATTCACACCCAATGCCAATTTCTGTACTAACTTATGATGCACAATTTGAGGAGTGGCAACTCTCAAAAAAGATATTGGAAGAGATAACAGGGAAACCTGTTTGTACAGCCGCCCTGCCAGGTGGTGATTACAATTCGGATACTTTTCCGATCCTTTCAAAAACCGGTTATACGGTCGTTTATAATTCTGTGCCTGACCCTTTGTATTCTGCTGAAAAAAACAACCTTCATGTAATGGGACGAATTTGTTTTATGCGTGACTTTAATGAAACATATATCAATAAGCTATTGCTTAACGATCAAAAAACTTATTGGAAACTGAAATCGATATACCGGTCTAAATTTTTTATAAAGAAAAATTTTCCATTGATTTTTAAAGCAATGACTTCGGGGAGGAAACATATAAACTGATGGAAAAGAAAAAAAACGTTCTTATAACAGGCGCAAGTGGTTTTGTAGGAACCAATCTGAGGTCTTATCTTAAAGAATCGATGCTTTCGGAACATTTAGTTAGCAGGAGTGGATTGGAGCAGATCAATAGTAATATGATCAATGAATTAGATGGTTTTGCAATCGTTCACCTAGCTGGATTAGCGCATGATGTTTCAAACATAAATACAGGAGACAAATATTTTTCAGTAAATACAGATTTAACAAAAAAGGCATATGATGCTTTTTTACTTTCAGATGCACGAATATTTATATTCATCAGTAGTGTCAAAGCTGTAGCAGATAATTGTAAAGTCGCATTAACTGAGGAAACTATTCCTAATCCTAGCACCTTTTATGGGAAATCCAAACTTTTGGCTGAAGAATATATACTTAATATACCATGTCCTGAGAACAAATTATTTTTTATACTCAGACCGTGCATGATTTATGGCCACGGTAACAAAGGGAATCTCAATTTATTGTACCAAGTGGTAAAGAAAGGGATACCTTACCCCTTGGCAGCATTTAAAAATCAACGATCCTTTTTATCCGTTGAAAACCTTTGTTTTGTGATACATGAATTGATTCAACGAACAGATATTCCTTCTGGGATTTACCATGTTTGTGATGATGATCCTGTTAGTACTAATGAACTAGTGAAGATTATTGCTTCAAGTTTGGGTAGGAAAGAGAGGTTGATTAATGTGCCTCCGATATTAGTTAGAATGATAGCAGTGTTAGGTGACAGAATTCTACTACCACTCAATTCAGAACGTCTGCGAAAGCTTACGGATGACTATATTGTGAGCAATTACAAACTAAAATCTGCATTGCAAAGGCCATTACCAGTTTGTGTAAAAGATGGATTAAAAAGAACGATAGAATCATTTAACCAGGGTAATTAGTTTTATACTCTCAGATGTTAGTCAAAACTATGCACTTTAGTACAAGAACTTTAGTAGTGCAAAAATCTTTCCTATGTTGTAAGATACAGCGTCAAGATAGTCATACAGTATCAAGGATAACGGCTTATTTAGCTCGGATTACCAAATATCACCATCATGTTTTAGTTGGAGATCTTCAAAAGGATGTTGAAATTTAAGTTTAAAATTCAATATTGACTTTATGTGTAGGAAGTGCGTCTATGGTGTTAAACACTTTTTTTCACTCATAGTCTTTCCATTTAGTTCTATTCGGCTATTTTTTTTACTATTTCAGGATATTTATGAAATTGACACAGTACGTATCACTTTTTGCTGCTGGGCTGAACGGAACTGAATTGTAAAGATATCGATCGTATTTTTGCTTGCTTCTTTTAAATAAACATCAATGCTACTCATTTCTACTATCTTTTGAATATAATTGGACTAAATCGTCTTGAATACTACATCTATTACTGTGTATAAGGCTGATAACCCATTCATTGCATTAGCAGGTTTATTTGGATTTCTTACAATATATATTATCTTTAGACTCCGATTTGAAAGCAGGTGCCGACTATTACTGCTTATTGACCCACTCAGATCATAACTTATGTTTAAAAAGATAAACATTGTTCCCCGCTGGATCATTTTTATGATTGACTTGGGGATTTGCTGTTTTGCGTTGATCTTCTCATACCTGATACGTGTAAACCTGTCGCTTGATGCCATTAACATGCACGATTTAAGTGGCAACCTGTTGATCCTGGTACTGATCAATTCCATTGTATTTATCAATTTCAGAACCTATGCCGGGATTATCCGGTACACCGGTGTACAAGATGCTTTACGGATCTGTTATGCCACTGTGATGACTACCTGTGTACTTTTTTTCATCAGTTTGGTAGCAGCTAATTCAGGAGGTGCATTGGTTTTTTCAAATGTTACACTGATTATCTATGCCTTGTTTAGCTTCTTATTCCTGATTGCGTACCGAGTATTGATCAAATATGCTTTTAGCTACCTGCGTAACTATAAAATGGACCGGAAAAATGTGATCATTTACGGCGCCGGTGAAGCGGGTTTTGCCACCAAACGGGTACTGGAGCATGATACTACTTCCAATGTAAATATTGTGGCTTTTGTGGATGATGACACCCGGAAAGTAGGCAAAGTGGTGGATGGTATACGGATTCATCATACCGCAGATTTACAATCACTGTCTCTGGCACAGAAAATTGATGAGATCATCATAGCCGCTTTTACCCTGGCACCTAGTAAAAAAAATGACCTGGTAGATTTTTGTCTGGATCATGATATCAAAGTATTAAATGTACCACCATTAGATAAATGGATTAATGGCCAGTTCTCTGCTCGCCAGTTACAGGCCATCAAAATTGAAAACCTGCTGGAACGTGAGCCTATACGGATTAACAACGAAGAAATTGCCAGCCAGATCAGTAATAAACGGATATTAGTGACCGGTGCCGCAGGATCGATTGGGAGTGAAATTGTACGGCAGTTACTCAAATTCAACCCCCAGACCATTGTTCTCTGCGACCAGGCCGAAACACCCTTGCACCAGTTGGAACTGGAACTGCAGGATATGAAAACTTCCACCAATTGCGTACCCTTTTTAGGTGATGTACGCAATGAAAAACGTATGGAAGAACTGTTCAGCCTGTTCGAACCCCATTATGTGTACCATGCCGCTGCCTACAAACATGTACCCATGATGGAGCTCTGCCCTACAGAATCTATTCTGACCAATGTATTGGGTACCAAAATTATTGCCGATCTAAGTGTGAAACACCATGTGCAACGTTTTGTGATGGTATCTACCGACAAAGCTGTAAATCCCACCAATGTAATGGGAGCCTCCAAAAGATTAGCCGAAGCCTATGTTCAGCAATTGCACTATAAAATAAACCACCCTGAGCCTTCTGCCAACGGCAACACGGTTAAACAAGGGGTTACCAAATTTATCACTACCCGTTTTGGGAACGTACTCGGCTCTAACGGATCGGTGATTATCCGTTTTAAAGAGCAAATAGAAAAGGGAGGTCCGGTAACTGTTACCCATCCCAATATTACCCGTTTTTTTATGACGATACCGGAAGCCTGTCAGTTGGTACTGGAAGCTGGTTCCATGGGTAAGGGGGGAGAGATTTTTGTATTTGACATGGGCAAACCCGTGGCCATTGTAGAACTGGCCAAAAAAATGATCCGTTTATACGGACTGGTTCCAGGTATTGATATCGAGATCAAATATTCCGGCTTACGCCCCGGTGAAAAATTATACGAAGAGTTATTAACCGACTCAGAAAACACCGTACCTACCTACCACGAAAAGATCATGATAGCCAAAGTTCGCCAACAGATGCATGATCTGCAGCTCCATTTTGAAGAACTGATTGAACTGGCCCGTCAGAAACAAGGATCGATGGCCATGGTGGCTAAAATGAAGGAATTGGTTCCTGAATTTGTTAGTAATAATTCGGTTTTTGAGAGTTTGGATAAGAAAGAAGCGGCAGCTAGTGTGGTTTCGATTTCGAAAGTGAGTTAGGGCTTAGTCTTTGGTCTTTTGGTTTTGGTCTTTAGTATTGGGAGCATTGGTTGTCCATTAATTATTGACTACTCACCCCCGGCCCCTCTCTGCTTCGCAAAGAGGGGAGAGACGGGCGCATTTATTGTCAAACTGCGACAATTCAATTATCCAATACGCCCAATGTCAACCTGCTTGCCGGTAGGCAGGTACCCCAGATCTAAACCCGCAAACCCCTAATCCCCCAATTACCATAAATTAGCCCCCTCACTAAAAAACTAAGGACCAAAGACTAAAGACCAAATGCTGAACCGCCTCTTCGCCCTGCTACTGCTTATAGTTTTTTCTCCCTTATTCCTGGTCGTAGCTTTGTTTATCCTGATAGAAGACGGATTCCCCATTTTCTTTACCCAAAAAAGGGTGGGTGTTAATTACTCATTTTTTCAGATCTACAAGTTTCGTAGTATGAAGAAAAATACACCGAATGTAGCCACACATTTATTGGCCAATCCAGCACAATATCTATTAAAGACGGGGGGACTTTTACGTAAACTCAGCCTGGATGAATTACCCAACCTGATTAATATTATTAAGGGAGAAATGGTCTTTGTTGGACCTCGCCCGGCCCTATATAACCAGGATGATCTGATGGCTTTGCGTGTAGCTGCTGGCGTAGATAAGCTAAAGCCCGGGATTACCGGATGGGCACAAATTAATGGAAGGGATGAGATATCCATTGAAGCAAAAGTGCAGCTGGAAAAGGAATATTTACATCGCAAATCTTTTCTTTTTGATGTTGAGATAGTAGTTAGAACTTTTACGAATGTTTTGTTTAGTAAAGGGGTGAGTCATTAGGTAGCTGGTCTTTAGTCTTTGGGTTGTAGACTCCTGGGAGCGGGAGTTTTGCTTCGATAGGATTTGGCGTGTTGGCGCATTAGCGCATTGGCGTATTGGCTTTTTGGGAGGCCTGCCTGCGGCATGCGGTTGGTTGATTACTTTGCGGGATCGTCACTTGGGCTTTAAAATTCACTCATTGACTTAGAGCCTACGCCTCAATTCGATGCAGCCGGAGGCGGGGAGAAATCTCGCGAAGCGCGCAGTTCGTAAGATGCGCAGCACTTGAGGGGGCACTTGTTCCTTGTGATTGGAATGATTTACTTTCTATGATAAGTTCAGGTAATTGATTTTATTCTGTGCATTTTTTAGCAGCAGCTGGAGGTTGCTGATGTTCGAAATCTCCATTTACTTTTTTGTATTGATCCTGCCTTCGGCTGGACAGGTCCTGCTTTCAGCTGGACAGGTACAAAAAAGTAACAAAAAAAGTCAAGGCAACCATCCCGCCTACGGCGGGACTCCGCGCGTGTTGCCGTGCCGTGCACGCTTCTTTGGTAAGTCTTGATAATCGATTTTGTTCTGTGGGTTGCTTTAGCAGCATCTGGAGTTTGTTGATGCCTAAGGACTCTATCCACTGCTTAGACTGGACTAAAAAAGTCACGATAATCCTGCCAGATAAGGGACTAATGAATGAAGAAGTATAGTGAACTCCTCTGCGTGAACTCCCCGATCTCTGCGACTCAGCGGTGAAAAGCAATGAGTGGATGAGTGAATGTTTTGAGCCTGCTCGCATCAGCAGGTATGTGTTCCAAAGTTAAATACCGGGAATGTCCAAAATAAGCTAGTTGGAAACAATAATACCCAACACCCTGCCCAGTAACCCAACGCGCCAATGCGCTAATGCGCCAATGCGCCCAAAGGTGAATACTAAAAGCCCAGTGATAAAACTGATAAATAAAATAGCTACCTACTAGTTAATTAATTACCACATATTAGCTAATGCGCCAATGCGCCAACCCGCCAATGCGCCCGATTCCAAATATTCTAATCAAAAAACTGCTTACCCTTCCTACTCCTAACAAGCCAAATCGTAGCGAAGCGAAGATCCCGCTGAAAGCGGGAGACTAAAAACTAAAAACTAAAGACCAAAGACTAAAGACCAAAGACCAAAGACCCAAAACCACCCATGCGCCAACTAATTCTCATCATACTATCCGCTTACCTCTCAGTTCCTCTTTCCGCCCAAACTACCCAGGTTGGTTCTGTAGAAGAGGAAATATTGCGTAGTAAACAATTACAGGGTAACTATGATTCACTGGTGTCGTTTACCGTAAGACCTTTGGCACAGGTGGTTAAGGCTGATTGGAAAAAGCCAGACTTTGCTGTTTTACCCATTACCCTAACCCAACAATACAACTCTCATCACCCCTACGGATGGAACGATGGGGCTATGATAGCAGCAAAAGGATACCAGGCGATGGTTAGTGCGGGTGTATATGCCAGATATGGCTTGTTGGAAGTTCAGTTAAGACCTGAATTCGTGTATGCGGCTAATCCTGCCTATGGTTCCAATAACCAGTATTGGAGTGGAGGTAAATCTTTTCAAAAATTATATCCAGGTCAGTCGAGTATTCGGTTGAATATGGGGCCGGTAGCTATTGGCGTATCATCAGAGAATCTTTGGTGGGGACCTGGCTATAGAAGTGCTTTATTAATGAGTAATAATGCTCCCGGATTCGGTCATGTGTTCTTTCGTACCCGTAAACCGCTACGTACACCTATTGGTAGTTTTGAATGGCAAATCATTGGCGGAGAACTTGCCTCTAATGATGCTTTACCTTACGAGAATCAAAACCTGGTGCCTAATCAGATCATTGGGAAATCGAGGTATTATAATGGAATGGTGTTGAGTTACCATCCCAAATGGGTACCCGGGCTTTTTGTAGGGTTTACAAGAGCGGTTCAATCCTACACATCCTATAATAATGCAGCTCAGCTGAATACTTTTGAGAAATATGTTCCCGTGCTGGCCCTGGCCATCCAGAAAAAGAATAATCTTTCCGATGATACCCTATACCGGGACCAGTTAGCTTCCTTTTTCTTACGTTGGGTGTTGCCCAAGGCAGGAACCGAATTTTATGCAGAATACGGCTTTAATGATTATGGAGCCAATACCCGTGACTATTTAATGAGTCCTACACATTCCGCAGCCTACACGGTAGGCCTAAAAAAAATAGTATCACTCCGGGATACCGCAAGGCTTGAACTGGGATTTGAACTGACACAAATGAGCGAATCGCCAGATAGGATTGTTCGTCCCGCCGGAAACTGGTATGTGCATGGTCAGATATCAGAAGGCTATACTCATCAAAATCAAATCATGGGAGCCGGAGCGGGTTTTGGCACTAACGTACAGAGCGCCATGGCTACCTGGGTAAAAGGAGGACGTAGATTAGGATTATTGATTGAAAGATTAGAGCGGGATCCCAACACGTATGCAAACAAATGGGTGGATCTGGGATTTGGGGCACAGTCTCAGTGGACCTATCAACAAATGGTGATTGGTTTGCATATTGAATTTATCAATTCAACTAATTATTTGTGGGAGAAGGGCATAAATAAATTAAACCTGCATAGTAGGTTAAGTGTGGGTTATCGGATTAAGTGAAATAGGGATTTTTGATTTTATTTTTTTGGTTTTTAGAGGTAGTCGATTGGTAGTAGTAATCCTTTTGCGCGGCATCATTTAGTTGCCGATGTTCATAGTCTCTATTTACTTTTTTGTCTTGACACAAAAAAGTAACAAAAAAAGTCAAGGCAAACACGAACGCTCCGCACGTTTTGCCGTGCCAGCGCGCCCTTCTTTGTTTGTGTTGTTACAATTGATGATTATTTGTGTTTTTTTTGCGCGGCATCATTTAGTTATTGATGTTCGTAGTCTCTATTTACTTTCTTTGTCTTGATACAAAGAAAGTAACAAAGAAAAATCAAGGCAAACACGAACGCTCCGCGCGTTTTGCCGTGCCAGCGCTCCCTTCTTTGGTAAGCAGCGTTATCGACTTTATTCTGTTTTTTCTTTTGGCAGCATCTGGAAGTTGTCGATGTTCGTAGTCTCTATTTACTTTCTTTGTCTTGATCCTGCTTTCAGCTGGACAGCGCGCCCTTCTTTGTTTGTGTTGTGTAATTGTTGATAATTGCGTTTATTGCGCGGCATCATTTGGGTGTTTTGGTTTTGAAATAGGCACTATGCCCATTTACCGTAGTTACCCATTTACCCAATTACCATAATTACCTTATTTACCTATATACTTTATTTACTTTATATACTCTATATACTTATTTACTTTACATACTCCCATGAAACATACCTCTCTTCTTTTCCTTTTCAGTCTAATTTTATTGCAGAGCAGTGCTCAAACTATTTCAGACGATAGGTTAAAAGAAGCTTTCAGGAACCGCCAGTTGATGGATTCGGCAAAACCGACTAACTCACTGATGGTGGATGCTAACCAGGTTAGGTTAGCAGATCTGGATGCAGCCGTTTTGATGAAACCGAAACCATTGTTTTCAAAGGGGAACATACGTGTTAAATGGCTGCCTGTCAGTTTGGTGGAACAATATAATTCGAAAGCACCCTACGAATGGAACCTGGGTTCGATGTTGCCGGCCAAAGGACTCCAGACTATGATTTCTGCTGGGGTGCATGCTTCCTTTGGAAAACATGTAGAAATACAGTTAGCTCCGGAATTTGTAAATGCAGCTAATAAAAACTTCGAAGGTTTCCCACTCCAATTAAATGAACGCGCCTGGGCAGACCGTTACCAGTTCTGGAATACCAGCGATATTCCGGGACAGTTGGGAGAAGGCGCTTATACCAAACTTTTTGCCGGACAGTCGTATATCCGGTATAACACCCATTCTGTTTCCTATGGTATTTCTACAGAGAACATGTGGTGGGGGCCAGGTTCGCGTAATTCCCTCATCATGAGTACGAATGCCCCTGGATTTTTACATGCATCGATTAAAACCTTGCGGCCTCTTCAAACAGGTATTGGACGATTTGAGGGTGAAATTATTGGTGGTTTCCTGCAATCATCGGGCATCCTGCCTCCTCGGATCAATAGTGTGTACAATGGTAGTTTTGTATATGTACCAAAAGAGGAGAAAAGTCGCTATATAAGCGGTATGGTACTGACCTGGCAGCCTAAATGGACAAGGGGTTTATTCCTCGGTATTGCCAAAGCTTCCTATCTGTATGCTTCAGAGATTACCAATCCCCTGGATGTTTTGCCTTTACAAGGATTCTTTGGACGTACGATTACCAAAACTGAAAAAAATGGCAGAAAAGCCTCAATGGGGTCCCTGTTTGCGCGTTATGTAATGCCGGCTGAACAGGCTGAACTATATATGGAATTCGGACGGAAAGATATATCCCTAATGCCTTGGAATATTTTGCAAACAGAGTCTTACAGAAGGGCTTATGTGGTGGGTTTCAGAAAACTATTTTCAACCAGTCATGGAGCCCATATTCAATTTATGGGTGAGCTAACACAAATGCAGGCACCTACGGCGGAACTGATTGCCACACCGGATAGTTGGTATACACATAAAAATGTTCGCCAGGGTTATACTCATTTAGGAAGACCTATCGGGGCTGGCATTGGGCCAGGCAGTAATAGCCAGACAGTGGAAATAGCCTGGGTAAAAGGATTGAAAAAACTGGGGATCCAGTTTGAGCGGGTTCGTTATAACAGCGATTACTATTATTATGCTTTTGCTTATATCACCGACTTCAGAAGGCATTGGATTGATCTGTCTACCACATTTAAAGCGGACTGGCAGTTCAAAAACCTGTTAGTTTCCGCTCAATTGGGTATTATCCGTTCCTACAATTACCAATGGCTGGTAATTCAAACAGATCCTACTGATTTCTTTCAACCCGGGAATGAGGTATTGAATTTTGCACCAAGGGTTAGTGTGAGGTATCGGCTTTAGTAGTGAGTGGTGAGTAGTGAATGGTGAATAGGCAATGGTCAATAAATGGTTCAATCCCCCCTCTTTGCGTAGCAGAGAGGGGCCGGGGGTGAGTTGAGACTTGTCAATCCGCTAATTCGTCATTCGCGAATCCACAAATCCCTCAAAGACTACACCTTATAAGCAATAAACGACTTATCCAAACCCACAAACTTTTCAGCATAGATTTTCGCATCCGGGAATAGCTGTTTCATTTCCCGTAAAGATAAAAGCCTGATCTCTCTTACCTGTTCTATAGCCTCTCTTTTGGAGAGGCTTTTTTGTATGTGACCCAGGGAGAAATGTTGGGTTAAAAAAACACGCACTGAGAAAGGCAAATACTGAAATAGGGGAAATACCCAATGGGGCTCTATGGGAAACCAATAATTGGGAGTTTGTATAAAAAAGCGTTTGCTTACTCTTTGCACTTCTGCCGCCATTTTTTGCTGGTTCTCCCAGGTAAAAAGGTGCTCAATCACTGAATTGGAGAATACCAGGTCGAATGACTGATCTGCAAATAGATGCAGGTTGGTTGCGTCTCCGGCCACACTTTGCATAGCTGGGTTGGTAATGGAGGCTTCTGTGAGGTTTAATAAAGTGATATGTATCCCTTCTTCATTGAACTGCATCGCTTTCCAGAAATCTTCTGTTCCGCCGATATCTAATATGGATAGGGGCCTGGGCAGCTCTTTTATCAGCGATAAAAAGAACAGAAACCGCTTACTACGCATTTTGTGCGATAGGGAGGCTTCGTTTTTGTTGTTGGCTAACTTGTCCAGAAAACTCATGCTGCTGATATGTAGGTGTTTTTTTGGCGGTTGGATCTTTGTAATACCATGATAGAGAGTATACAAAGTATAGAGCCGAAAAGAGCGCCATACAAAATAGACCATCCCAGTTTCATACGATCATCCGGCAATGGTAATTCAGGTGCATCTACTACCTGAATAGTGGGCGTTTCCTGGATCTGGGCGGTTTTGTTCATTTCCAGATTCTTGATGATCTCTGCATAGATAGTACTCTGTACAAATTTATCGCGGGCCGAAATTTCTGCAGACACTTCCGGTGCTGCATAAACCGGGTTCGCATCCAGCAGCAGCCTGTTGGCATTGGCGGCTGAGTAGGTTTTGCGGTTCAGGTTACGTTCCAGACTATCGGCTTTTGCCTGCAGTCGTTGAATGTTCTTGGTGAGTCTTTGGGTTTTTGTTTCAATATAAAAACCAGTAGCGGTTTTTAACAATCTTTGACTAAATAAACTGCTTAATGTTTCATTGCGCATGGTTGTTTGCATTTCAATGAAACTGAGTTTACGGTCGATCTTGGCAACTACCAGTTCTTTTTTAAGGATGTTTTCTGTGATTTTCTGCAGTAAACTATCTTCCAGTCTTGTAAACATCCGTTTATCTGCCGGAAAATCGATTTGCCGGTTAATACGGGAGCTGTTTTTCCATTTCTCTTTCCAGTGATAGGTTTCTGCATACAGATCAGCCAGCGATTGTGTAGAACTGCTGTCTACAGGCGTTAACAGGGTTTTCCGGATCAAACTATGGCTTTTCAGTAGTGCCAGAATATTATCGCCCGAAAGCACACCACTGCCACCGGTTACATTTCCCAGATCAAATCCAAACTGCCCTGCCAGTGCTGACATGATTCCTCCGCCCGATGTTTTGGAATCTTCCACCACAAAAGTGATCCTGGCAGAATAAGCAACCGGTTTCCAGTACCTGTATGCCACACTGATGACAATCCCCAGTATGGCGGATAGTAAGATCCAGCGCCAGAAATGTAAAGCAGACCGTAGTGTAACCAGGAGTTTTTCACTTTCGTTCTTAAGTGAAAACAATTCATCTTCTGGTAGCTCTGGTGTATGGCTGTTATCGGGGTATTGCATGGGTTAATTTTATCTTTTAAGAATCGTGATCATACTAACGATCCCTGTTAATATCCCGGTTAATGCTGAAAGTTCAATAATGGATATCCCTTTTCTTTCGCCTGCCTGTTTAGCGGGTACAATGATCTTACTGCCAGCTGTTACTTTGGGATAAGTCCTGAAAAATAGAAAACGATGGATCTGTTTGTTTACTCCGTTACTGTATTGGATGTAGGCTTTTTTCAGGTTTCCGTTGTCGTTAACACCTCCCGCATCGGATATATAAGAGAGGAAGCTACCTGACTGGTACCTGAGTATTTGCGGGTTAAATACTTCCCCTTTCACTTCTACAAAAGGTTCATTTCTGGGAATGTAGATGCTATCGCCGGGCAGGAGCAGAAAATTGTATTGGTTCTGACCTTTGGTGGAAAGTACGGTACTGGCTACCCTGAGATTGTTCCGGTAGATCTGTGCATCGGATAAGGAAGCGTACGGAGTGGGTCCACCGGCCCTTGCTAATAGCTCTTCAATACTTTCATCTCTTCTTTCCAATGAATAATCGCCGGCATATAAAACCTCTCCTCTTAACTTAATACTTCCCAGGTTTCGATAATTGAGCAGGCGGGGCACAAAAATATAATCCTGCGGCTCCAGCAGGGTATTGCTTTTGGAATCCTGTAAGCTGGAATCTACATTCACAGTAATCAGATCGATCAATTTATTGGCCAGCGTGTCTGATTTGTTTTTTTGTAAACGGGATATTTCTACTTTATGTGTGGCAGCTTCATTGGTAAATCCACCCGCCAGTATAATAGCATCTTCGAGAGAAATGCCTTTTCTGAATTGATAGGTTCCTGGCTGTCTTACATTACCCCCTACCAGTATGGTTGGGATATCCTGTAAACTGTCTTTAGCCATGATGTAAACAGAGTCTTCTTTCACCAGCAGGATATCTGGATCTTTTCCATCTAAAATTTTACGGGCATCAAAAGACAGGAACAGCTTCTCGGCACCATCGGTTTTCACACGTTTGATATAGCCCCTGTTGGTAAAAGCATCTTCCCGAATTCCATTTGCTTTTTTGATCAGTCCTGATAAGGTTAATCCCTCAGTTAGCTCATAATTACCCGGGCGCATAACAGCACCGGTCAGGATAATCCTGTTCTCAAAACGAGGTAAGATCTGATCAACATGAATAGAATCGCCATTACGGGGGATGATATAACTGAAGTCGGCTGCAGTGATATCCCTTATCTTTTTTTCTCGCTCTCCATTCTGCACCATTTTGACCGATTCCTTATAGGCGTTTTCTCCAAACCCGCCGCTGTACTGAATGATATCTGCAATAGTTTCTTTATCAGACAACTCATAAATAAATGGTCTTTTTACGGCCCCGGTAAGTGTCACCCGTTTTGCATACACAGGGTAGCGGATGATATCCTGGTCCTGTAACTTATAGGATTTGCTGAACACCCCTTTCTGCAGGAAGTCATAAAAATCAATTGTCTCGATTACTTTATTGTTCCGGATCAGTTCAATTTTTCGTAAAGAACCATTTTCAGCCGGTCCACCCGACAGGTACAATACATTAAAGAGATCTGTTAATCCGGACACGGTATACGTTCCGGGAGTTTCCGCTTCGCCAATAACCGATACATTGATGCTTCTGGCATTATCTACGGTCAAAAACAGTTTTGTTCTGCCCGAACTGATGGCAGGATAGGCAATTTTCATGGCATTCATTAACTTCTGTGATGCCTGGTCAATGGTTAAACCACTGATGGTAACTATTCCTACATAGGGAATCTGAAAACTGCCTTCTTTACTGATTTTATCAGAAATACTGACTTCGTTTACACCGGTCAGATTAACTGTGATAATATCGCCAGCACCTAAAATATACGTTTTCGAAGGACTGTTGCTAAGGCTTGGCTCAAAAGTAATATTGGGGGAACTAAAAAATTCAAAGCCGTAGTAAGGTGATATTTTCCGGATTTTAGGTACGGCAGTATACCAGCTGTTATCGTTTAAAAAAAGAGCAGTATCCTTAATATTTATGGTTTGGGTGCCTGATTTTGACTTAGACTGGCTCTGTAACTTTAATAAGCGGGTTTTGAAATTCTTGACCTCTGAAGGGTCTAAGCCTCTGCTAACCAGTTCTTTCATGACATCTGACTCGCTCATGCCAGACTTTTGTGTCTGTTGCCATAGTTTGAGGATCTGATCATCAGAAAGTTGACTAACCCTGCCTGTAGAGGAACCAGCTGGCAATGTTTGCGCCTGACTGGTCCCGGATATCAATAGTCCCGAAAAAAGAAAGATAAGGGGGTAAGCCAGATTACAAAAAGTACGTTTCATCCGTTGGTTGATTTAAGGTCAGACAGTATTTGTCTATTTATGCTGCCGGATATAAGGCCTGTATAAGTAATTATGCCCAGCAGGGTTTACAATCAGGCAAATATCGTTATTTATGAACATGGAATTGCCAAAAAGCTGAATTTGACAGCTTCCTTTCTCCGAAGTCTCCCACCTGCTACGAAGCTCCTGTGTACCCCTAACTTCAAACTCTATGATACGCTGATTTCGTTTGCAACATAGCGCAAAGAGAACCCAGGCAAACCACCGTGCCTTTGTGGCTTTGTGTGGGTAATCCTCTCACAAAGCCACAAAGGCACGGTGGGAATTTGATAAGGCAGCAACTGTTTTTCTTTTCTACCGGCTCCGATTCTCCCGCCAAAGGACTCTTCTTCGCTTAGAGAATTTGACAGGTTCCTGTACTTATCGCGACTGGATTAACTTTATAAGCCATACCTGATGCCAATAGAGCTGGTGGTTTCTGTAAAACTGGCAGTAGGACTCGTGTTTTTTATGTGTAAGGAATTCAGGTAACCCATGAGGTATAATTTAGGTAACCACTCATAGGAACATTGAAAATGCCATTCCTGTTGTTGGGTTTGTAACCCGAACAGGAAAGAAGGTTGCGGTTCCTGAAAATATTGCTGGTCAATAGTACCCATGGCCCCTTTTCGGACGGTCTGATACCTCAAAAGGCATTTTACCCTGGGAGCGGGTGTGTATTTAACCGTTGCGATCCATCTATCTGCGTTACTGCCCATCCAATCGCCCAACAGATAATCACTGTTTGTGTAGTTCTGGGCAGGTAGTAGATTCCGGTATACAAATGGGTTTATGCGGGTATATTCCAGGCCAAGTGTAAGGTAGGGTAATCCAGGATCGGTTACTGATCCGCCCAGGGTATATCCCAGCTGATTACGGCTTTTGGCAGGGTTAAAAAGGGTAGAGACCCTGATCTCATCAATAAACAAGGACCCATACAAATGTGTATTGCGGAGGTTATTTCTGGAACTTACCTGCAGGAATAATTGTCCGTTGGAACCAGCATTGATATTGTTGTTGTTAATCAGGTTATCATAGGCTTTGAAAAAGAGCACCGGTATCAAATATCCCACATTTAACCTGTCGCTATACACCATGGATTCTCCCACCACAATATCCAGGCCTTTGGCAGGGGTAAAACGGATACTGTGCTGTGCCATGAATTTTGGTACATACATTTCTCTTCTGCTCCCGAATGCACCGCTTCCGGTTGGGTAAGAGGCGGCTGAATCGAGGATATTGGAATTGAGCCATGCGTGGGTATAATTAAAACTGAGCTGGCGAAAAGGGGTATAATCCAGCCTGATATAGGGGTAGGCCGGTGATTTGGAAGAGAGTATAATTCGCCCGTTTTCACCGTAACCGTTTAACAACTGGTCCTGAACAAAACTGAAAGAACCATTTTTCCAGCTATAGGTAATGCCACCCCTGAGTTCGCTGTAATTATGACTTTTGCCATTGGCAGCAATTTTACTGATAATACCGGTGGCAGGGGTGAATTGCCGTAAGGTATCCAATCCAGATCCATTTTCATTTACATCGTTAAAAGAAAAATAATAGCTCCATTGTTTACCGGCATACCCATATAAATTAAACCCTGAACTGGTTTGTTTGATATTTCTTCCGGATCCCTGAATGATAGCGGCAGAAAGTATGGGGTCTACCCGCATCAGAAAATTGTTGGCGGTAGTAGAAATTGCCCGGAAGCGATGATAGGCATCCTGGCCAAACATAACCGTTTTGGCTTTTGTTTGAACTGTATTTAATGCCAGTGCGTCGCTAAATTCCCGTTTGTAGAAAAGGAGCTCTTTTTTTTCTATGTTGCTTAATGCAGGTTCTTTTGCTGCCAGAGAGTCGAGGCATTGCTCCAGATACATCCGGCTAACTGGTCTGATATAGTCGTCAAAATGAATCAACCCCTTTTGTGCCATTCTGTAGAGGAAATTGTAGATTTCACTGTTTTGATTTTCCCAAACTCCCTGGGCCGCCGGGCGACCAGTAAAGAGGACGAAAACCAGTGAACTGAGAAGTAAACTTTTTTTTAGCATGTGGATAGTTGGGTTGGTCTTTAGTCTTTGGTCTTTGGTGAATTTGCGGATTAGCGGATTGATAAATATTGACTCACCCCCCGGCCCCTCTCTGCTGCGCAAAGAGGGGGGATTGAACCATTTATTGCCTATTCACTGCTCACAGCTCAAGGCTCATAGCTCAAGGCATCTGGCTCATTTATTGCCCATTACCCATTCACCACTCCCGCTTAATACGCATTCTGATCACCTCTGAAAATATTGATAACTGTTTGCAGGATAATCTGGCAGTCGAACCAGAATGTCCATCTGTGAATATAATAGAGGTCAAAGTTAACACGTTCCTGCATGGCTCCGGGCATTCGGGTTTCGCCCCTGCTGCCATTCACCTGCGCCCAACCGGTGATACCGGGTTTGATTATGTGGCGAAGCATATAATTATCAATCGTATGCATGGCTTCCAGGTTGAGTGGGGTAGGATGCGGGCGCGGACCTACCACCGACATATTCCCGAGTAATACGTTCCAGAATTGTGGAAGCTCGTCCAGATTTGATTTCCGGAGAAATGCTCCTATAGTGGTTACCCTGGGGTCATTCTTTTTTGCCTGTTGGTAATTACCCTCATCATCAAGATCAGAACTGTCGTGTATCATGGTTCTGAATTTATAACAGGTGATTTTTTCATTGTTTAAACCCCATCTTTCCTGGTGAAAGAAAACCGAACCCCGTGAAGTGATTTTAATCAATAAGGCAATCAATGGAAACAGCCAAATGCCGATCAAAACAAAAAAAAGCAATGAAAAAAGAATATCGAAAACTCTTTTCAGGAATCTGTTCTCCTGTTTATCAAGCGGCAGGGAACGGATACTGAGAACAGATAACTGGCCGATATTATTTACCTGTAACGGTGACAGAGCAAACTGATGAAGATTAGGAACGATCCGGGCTTTTACAGAATAATAATCACATATCTCCACACATTTCTGAATTTCCTTATTCTGCGAGTTGGGCAGGGCAATCACCACTTCGTCAATCTGTTTGGAAGCAAGTAAAGAGGGTAACTGTTTCAGGCTGCCTCTATAGGGGCAGCCATTCATTACCTGAACCTGATCGTCTATAAATCCAATACATTTATAACCATAGTAGTAATATTTATTGATGGTTTCATAAAAATCAAGTGCACTATTGGTGGCACCTACCAGTAACAGGTTATCCAATACTTTACCCTGAAATATGGCAGAGTGCAGACTCTTTCGTATGATATACTTGGTGATGGTCAGTGTCACTAAAAGAATCATCATAAAGACAAACAGTTCTGCACTACTGATCTCTATGTAGTTTTGGAGGAAAAAACTGACAGAACTTAAAATGATGGCATAAATAATCAGTGAATACACAATGAATACCATTTCCTCCGAATACTTATTCGAACGTCTGTCGGCGTATAATTTTGAGAAGGAAGTGGCTATATACCAGGTAACTAAGGCAATAAGTGCAAAAAGCTGGTTGGAAACGGGAAGGGTAAAGATGTTGATTTTTCGCACAAAACTGATCGCTGCGATAAAAGACAACATTATCACAGGGGCATCTATGATATAGCGGATTAGTGTAAATCGATTGAAATTCTTATTCATAGATTTCTACAGGCCTACTGGTATTTTGCACATAGGTGGTTGATCGTCAATGACCTTGACCTCTATGCCGAGGCATCCCATTTTCCATATACGGTCACAAAATAGGTAATATTTAAAAAAATGCCCATCTGATTGCTAATTTTAGGATTTTGACAGCTAAAAGATCGGTTTCTTCGCCTGTCTGATGCCCGCTATCCCGTTTTTTTTAGTTTCTGTTTGATAAGCAGGGGGATAAACCGGGGCGCTTCCAGCAAATACCGTTTATAAAGCCTGCGGGGCTCTTTCAGGAGTCGGTATAGCCATTCAAGACCGGACTTTTGCATAAAAACGGGTGCCCGTTGTATAGTTCCCAGGGTTACTTCGAATGCACCGCCCACACCAATGGCAATATGCACATTCAGGTTCTGTAGTTGCTCATAAATCCAGAAATCCTGTTTGGGAGCAGTTAAACTAACCCAGAGAACATCCGGAGCGGCCTGATTGATCAGGGAACAGATCTTAGTATTTTCTTCATCGCTAAACCTGTCTGCAAAAGGGGGAGAATAGGTACCCTTTATCCGGATACCGGGATACATGGCTTCACATTTTCTTTTCAGAGCATCGGCCACTCCCTCGCTGGCACCCATAAAAAACAGGGAATAATTTCTGCGGTAACACTCTTCTATGTATCGTGGTAAAAGGTCAAGGCCGGTAACTCTTTCTTTCAAGGGTGAATTCAGCATACGGGCAGCCCATAAAAGCGGAACGCCGTCGCATAAAGTAAGGTCTGCTGAATTATAGATTTTTCGGAGTTCTTCATTGTCGTTTGCCCATAACAAACAGTTCACGGGGGTAACACATACCCTTTTCTTTTCATTCTTTTCAATCCACCCGTTGAAAATGCTGATAGTTTCTTCCAGGGAAATATTGCTGATACCTGTTCCAATGATATTGACTTTATCTGCTATTTCCTGGTTCATAGGAAAACTTTTCACAAAAATAGCGTATCCGGGTCAATCCTCGTTTGTATAGATGTTGCGGATTGTTACAAGATGAATACTTTCGTGATAATGGTTCTCATACCTTTTTCTGGCATTTCCTGAAAGTATTTGTAAGGAAGAAAGATCGAGTGCTTCCAAACGCCCGATGGCCTGGTTGAGAGATGCAACATTGCCTCCTTCATACAGGAATCCATCCGTACCATCGCTGATCATGCTACTGGTATTTACAGAGGCTGCAGCAATGGAGATAGCGCCGGCAGCAAATGCTTCTATCAAGGTCATAGGCATCCCTTCTGTGAGTAAAGAGGGAAAGATAAATCCTTTGCATTGCTGAAACAGGACAGCGATTTGTTCCGGGGTTTGCTGGCCTATATATTGGATGTTTTCAGAAGTATTTTCTTTTACATAAGGAACCCTATTCCCATCCCCTGCAATCAATAATTTTCTGCCGGATTGCTGAAAGGCCTCTATCAGGTGGCGAATTCCTTTTTCTTCTTCAATCCGTCCGGCATATAAGTAAGTATTATTCCGGTTCTGATAATCTGCATAAGCCGTATCGGCAATAAAGTTTGACTTGACCGTGATTTTCTCTTCCTTTACCCCGATACCCTGTAATAATTGCTTGGTAAAAGGATTGAGTACAATAAATCTATCCACCTTATGAAGCCAGGTGCCTGCTTTTCTATGAAATTGAAGCGAAGCCGCCAGGATCGCAGAAAAAGTGGGGGAAGCTTTGAAACAGGCATGATGGATACCGGGCCTGAATGAGCGCGAATTTACACAATCCATGCAAGTGCCGCCCTCTCTGTAAAAAAGTGCATTCAGACAGAATAACCTGTAATTGTGGATGGTCATTACTGTTTTTGCACCAGCTAATTTTCCTGCCCAGAAAACGGCTGGGGATGCAGTATAAAAAAAGTTGTGTGTGTGAAGAACTTTGATCTTATGTTTTTTAATCAGTCTGTAAACGGAAAAAAAAGCAGACAGGTTAAAGAAAAAATTGAAACCGGCCAGGATTTTTTTTAAGGGGTTAGTTGATTGAAAGTTTTCATTCCCGAATTCTTTTAACCATACCGAATACCCATGCTTTCTTAAAAGGTTGATCTCGTTTAATACCACACTATCCTCCCCTCCGGTTTTGAGATATTTATTATGGATAAAAAGCAGGTTGGTATTTGCTGGCTCGGGTAGTTGCATCACTTAAAAATAAAGATACAATTTTTGAAACGGATGAGCTGCTGTTGTGCGGGTTTTATGGACGAGTGGCTTTATGGGAAAGAGGTGTTTGGTATTTGGCGTGTTGGCGATCCATTTACTACTCATCCCCGGCCCCTCTCTGCTGCGCAAAGAGGGGGGATTATTTGGAATTGACATTCACGCATCACGACTCACGGTCTCCCGCGGGGCGGGATCTTCGCTTTGCTACGATTTGGTCTTTAGTCTTTGGTCTTTAGTCTTTGGTTGATTGGGGGTTGATTGTGTATTTAGTGCATAGGATTATGAGCGTGTTGGCGTGTTAGCGCATTGGCGCATTAGGGAATTATTGCCCATTGTCTATTCACCATTGACCATTCACAACTCCCAGCTAGCGGCTCGCAGCTCATAGCTCAGAGCATTTGGCATTTGGCTTTTGGCGTGTTGGTGCATTAGCGCATTGGCTAGCTTATCACAGCTCTCAGCTCACGGCATTTGGCGTATTCATTGCCCATTCACTATTCACCACTCACGCCTCACCACAGAACAGTTGTGCATTTATCTATCGGATAATAACCTGATGATCTGTCTCGCAGTCTTATCCCAGGAAAAATCATGCAGCCTTTCTTTTCCTTTCTGGCTCAGTTGGTCTCTTAGTGAAGGGTTGTCTGCCACCATTCTTAGTTTTGCCAGCAGATCGGCTTCATTATGCGGATCAAAGCTGAGAACGGCATCGCCACCAATTTCGGGTAAACAGGTATTATTGGCCACCAGGACCGGCAGGCCAAACCTAAAAGCTTCCAGAACAGGGAGTCCGAACCCTTCATTCAGTGAGGGGAAAACATACATAGCAGCATGCTGGTAAATCAGCGAAAGGTCTTCATTGGAAAGATAACCGGTAAAAATCACCTGCTCTTCCAACTGATAGGCTTTGATGGTATCCAGTATATTTTGCGCATCTGAAATATACTGCGAGGTTTGCAAAGAACCCGCCAGTACCAGTTTATACTGGTACCCATGTTCGAGGAACTTCGCAAAACTCCGCAGCAGAAAGGGAATATTCTTTCGTTTATTCATCACACCTACATGCAGTAAATAGGGCTGCTGCCTGAGATGTAATCTGTCTAAAATACTATCAGTAGCGGCTATCGTTTCTCCGATAGCGAGGGTTTTCGGTCCTTCGTGGATGGTAATAATATTTTCTGCAGGCAGAGAGGTATAATATCTGATCACCTGCTGTTTTGCATATTCGGAAGGAACGATGATATAGGCACAACGTCTTGCAGAAGGCAGGGCAATATGTTTAAAAAGCCAAATAAAAAGAGGGTGGTAGTGCTCTTTATTCTCAAAGAAAAAAGCATCATGGAAAACGGTGACAGTTTTGTATCCCAGGTGGAGGTAGGGTACAAAATAATCGGTACATAATAGTACGTCACACCCGCTAAGCGCCGCTTTTGCCGGTAACACACATTGTTTCCAGAAATGCAGGTTGAGTTGCTCCAGAATTTTAATAAACTTACTGTTTCCCCGAAAAGCCGGAATGGAAGTATCGAGCAGGCAGATCTGGAGGTCCTTGCCAGATTGTTTTTTGAATGCCAGGCATAGTTCTTCCAGGTAGGTTTTTTGTCCTGTGGTGGAGGTTTTCAGGTCCCTGATATCAATTCCTAACTTCATGGATAGTGGAAGGTTTACTGTTCTCCTTTTTCATGCTGACAATCGAAATCAGCAAACCGGAAAAGAACCAGATAAAATAACTGATATAAAGGTAGGTTTCTACTTCTGCAGTTAAAAGAGGTATAATGATCCCTATTTTTAATAAAACGAGTAGTAAACCCAGTTTTCTTTCTTTGCCGGATTTGCTGTTTATGAAAATCTGAAAAGCATTTTTAATGACCAGCCAATAGATAGTGATATACAATAGAATGGCAATCAAGCCGGTTTGTACGCCGATAATGATCAGTTGGTTTTCGCCACCGATATTTTCTCCGAAACTGCCGGCAATCCGGCCGGAGTAGCCCAATCCCAATCCCATGGGATTATTGCCGATAGATTGTATGCCGGCCAGCCATTCTATCACGTGACTCACACTGGAGCTATCCGAGAAATCGATGGTAGTGGTAATGACTTCGTAAATATCTCCTTCCAGCCAAACAAGCACCGCTACAATGGCTGCCGCTATACCCCAGTGAATCATTTTGAGCCATGTTTTATTTCTGGTAATCAGCATGTACATATAGATCATCAGAAAATAACTGGCAAATGCTGCCCGGGAAAACGCAAAAGTGATAGAGAATAGGGTAAAAGCGAAAGTTATCAGCAGGAAGTAGTTTAGCCTGATCCTGTTTTTCTTATCTGTAGCCAATGCCGCCAAAACGGATATGCTGATCAGGCATGCTGCCGCATGTTCCAGGGGCATGGAAAAAAAACTGGCGAATCGTTTGATGCCATTAATAGATTCAAAGGTCCAGGTGAGCCCATAATTGCCTGCGGGTTCTACGTTAAAGAAGATCTCGTTATAGTCTGCGTAACCGGTATAGGTTTGTAAATGCTGGTAAGGAATCACTTCAAACAACAACACAATCCCGGAAAGGATGGCCAGCACACATATATAGTAAAACCATTTATTCAGGTTAATCAGCCTGGGATTACAAAACCTCCCCGTAAAGTATACAAAAGGGAAAAAACAGATTCCTTTGCAGGCAATCAGTTTTTCGAGTAAACTATAGGTGCCGATGGGTAACACCACATAGAGAAGGTTGTATACCAGATAGCTGATAACGAGCCAGTCAACAATATGCAGATTCAGCTTTTTTTGATATTTCCATGTAAAACTGATCAGTGCCACCAGTATCAGGACTTCTTTGAAAGTCTGTAATACAGGAATCATCTTTGTGAGGCCATACATATTGGCCACCGATAAACTGGTGATGTAAATAGGGAGGGCAACTAATAAAAAAAGAAGGATGGCATCCTGTTTCCCCTTTAATAGCCGGTATACTGCCGTAAAGAAAGCTATGATATAAAGGCTGGGGAAGATGAACATACGAGATTTTAAAGTGTGTTGTGCTATTAATAATTTTAAAGTTATTTAGGTAGAAAAAAGAAAGACTGCCAATTCAGGTTGTTCGACGAAAAAATACTAATCAGTCCCTGTGTACGGGCCTCTTTTTGTTCGGTGCCGAGCGAATGCGAAGGCAGACAAAATGATGCGTAGCACATTTTGGCAGAAGAAAAAGCAGCCCGGGAACAGGGACGGGGCCCAGCGGCCGTGAGCGACATGGGTTGTTGAATTACAGGGTGTTTGATTTTTAATAGCACAACGGGTGAGATTTTAAACAGAAGAAACTGGATAGGTTGCAGGATTCCTGTATTTACTTCCCGAAAACCTGTATCTCGGACGCTGCTGTATGGGTCAATCTGTTAACCGGGATCTCCTTCTAACCAGCCATACCTGTGGGTTGGTACTCGATGGATCCCTTTAAACCATCCCGAACTGCCCTTACAACAGCTTTCATTTTTGTAAAACGTCTCCTGGCCGCAAAATACCCTATAACCAGTGAAATGTAAAAAAAATTAAAAACCGTTGTAGAAGGAACAAAATACCAGGGAGTATAGCGTTTTAATATCCATATCCTGTTTCTGATATTACGGTAATGGGCCGCAGGATTCAAAAATCCTTCAGCGCCTTTTGTACTTGATTTGAGCGACATGCTGGTTATGTGATAAATCACTGATGAAGGAACATAGTCCAGGCGGTACCCGAGTTTTTTGATCCGGAAAGAAAGATCCACGTCCTCATAATTCATGAACATATTATCTGCCAGTACACCGGTTTGTTTCAGAATGCTGTTACGTACAAAAAAGGCACAACCGGTAATCCAATCCACTTCTTTTTCAACATTATAGGTATCGCCTTTTGGCTTTCCTACTCCTTTTGTATAAGTATGTCCCAGGAAACGGTTAAAATAAGATCCTCCATCCCAGATCAGGCTTCTGTCGTGATGATAGAAGATCCGGGGTTGCACGGCACCTGTTTGCGGATGATTGTCCATATGGTTAACAAGGTGTGTCAAATAATCAGGTTCTACAAAGGTATCGTTGTTCTGCATGAGCGAGTATTCGTAACCATTGTTTATCGAATACTGAAATCCAATATTATTGCCGCCGGTAAAACCGGTATTGACAGGAGATTTGATTAAAATAATTTCCGGATACACTTCCTTTAATCTGTCTGCGGAACCATCTGCAGAAGCATTGTCTACCACAATGATGTCGAACGCAGGACCGGTTACTTTTTTCAATGAATCTATGCAGTCGTTGGTAGTGTCAAAGCTGTTCCAGTTGATCAGGATGACCGCAATTCTTTTAGTACTCATTCGGATAGGTGTTTTTAGGAGATCTCTTTATGGCGTAAAGATAAAGAGGAATAGAACAGGACTCTATTATTAAGGGATAATATCCGAAATAGCTGGCAGAACTGAAGGTGATTAATAGCAGGGAGGTTAGTATGGTAATGGCGAGTAATATCATGGAAATCTTAAATATATCGCTATACCTGTTTTTGATGAGCAGATCCAGTACATTAAGCACATTCATTGACGATACAAAAGGAACAAAACTGACTGCACGGATAAAAGAACTGGTGAGGGTATCCTCGCTACCGGTTAGTATTCTTGTAATCAGCGGCGATAAAAAAAACAGCGACAATCCTGCCAGTAAAAAAAATCCTGCCAGGTATTGGTTGGTTTTTCTTTTATAGGCATACCAAAGCGATTCGCCTTCCTGGTAAAGGCGTACTGCCTTAGGAAAAGTGGCACCAGAAAAAGCGGTAAGTAATAACCGGAAAGACCATACGATTTTATCGCATAATGAGTAGGCGCCCAACAGTAATGGATTGTGGGTGGTAGCGATGGTAAACAGAAAAAAAGACTGCTGTAATTGAACGGATATATTATTGCCGACCAGATAAAAATTGTGCTTCAGCAGGGAGTATACGGCTGAGAGATGAAAACTGACCTTGCCCAAACTGTATTTTTTGATGGTATAGATCCCGAGAAGGAGATAAAAGAACAGGTTGAAAATGCCAAGATAGAAATTTACCCAGGGGGCATTTTCCTGTGTTCTTATCATTAAAAGGATAAAAACAGCAGCCATCAGTTTCGAAATTAAATTGGTGAGATTATACAGAAATAGTTTTTCAATACCCGTGAAAAAAAAGAGCGGGTTTACTATTTCTGTCAATAATATCGGGGTAGCAAGCAGCAGGTAGGTAAGATTGTAATTAGCGAGATATAATACAGGCAGGGCTGTTAAACAAAGAATAGACAAGGATAACCTTGTAAAAAAAATGGTATATACTGTTTTAGAAAGGGCAGATGGGTTTTCTTTATGAATGGTTACATCTTTTATACCTGATAAACCTGTTCCGTAATTAACAATGAGTCCGGCAAGTGAGGCCACGGAATTGGCCACCATTACCAATCCGAAATTGCCTAAACCTACCACATGGATGATCAGTGGAAAGAGAAGGATTTGTATAACGGCATTGGATACCTGTATAAAACCCAGGTTAAAAAAATTGGAAAGAAACGGCATATTGGATTTAATCAGATGCATTTTATTTTTAAATCCAATATTGGGCATTGCCGGAAATATTTAATGTAGTGAAATAACAGGTTTATGATTATTTATGCCAACGAATGTTTTCTGCAAGTACCGATAAAGGCTGACTGCCAAACACCTGGTTAGTGCCCGACAGTTTTTTACTAACCAGGCTATTGGCTGCTATAACAGAGCCATCCGGTATAACGGAACCTTTCAGTATCAGTGATCGGCAGCCGATCCATACATTATGCCCAATGATAATTTCTGCGGGTGGGTTCTGAATTTCTGATTGGGCATTGGTAATCGGATGAAAGTCGGTATCCATGATTAAAATATCCCAGGAAAGCAGACAATCATTTCCAAATGTTACTTGTTTATAGGCGATGATAGCAGTTTCGGCGGTAATAGCGAAGTTCTTGCCCAGTTGTAATTGTCCGGTTTCACCAACGGAAATCTTTGATCCATGACCTATTTCAGCATTGCCTTCAAATATCACCTTACCGGCAACTTCCCAGATGGTCCTGGATCTTTTGTTATCAAAAATGCCAATATCGCCGTAGCCGATTCTTATCATACCTGTTTGCAGCTCACCATTAATAATAATACTTCCTTTTGTTTTACGCAGGTATGTTTTTGAGGAGATCCAGAAAGGGAAACGTATCGCCTGCTGCCAGGGCAAATAGCGGAAATTGAAATAGATAGTCTTAAGATTCGCCCGCCAAATAGCTTTCAGAAATGAGACGTTCTTTTTCATACGGTCTGTTTAATCAATAGTGAAAGATCCATTCTACGGTATCCATGTTGCGGTAAAATGGCTGCTGGCTTAATGTTGTGTATGAAAACGGATTTGAATAAACGGATAGAATGACAGGTAGTGGATAGGTTAGGGGAATGGAAAGTAAGGATTCCCCATGGCAGCCTAAAAGCAAAGCGGAAGGGAGACTTATACCTGGAATTATTCACAAACAGGCTGGTTTTTGAGGGTGAAAGCGCCCTAAAACCTATCAGGAACACAGGAATTGTTAAGAAAAGAACTGTTGGAATAGCGGAGAAGGCCTTACGTCCTTTCATAAAATCTGTATTCTGTTGCACCTGCCAATCCGGCAAAACCAAAAATACTGATTTTTTAGTAAAAGCCGATATCAATTGGAACTGGCGTCCCCAAGTCTTATCCCTCTTTTTACCAGCAAAAACCGACAGAATCACTGTTTATGGGAAGCCTTTGCAGCTGACTTTGTCCGGATTTGATTTTTCAAACTGGGACGATACCTGAAAATGATAATTTCGCGGTAAGATTCCCATCTGAAGAACTATCTTCATTGTTTAAAATCATTTAAACGACATTTTTGCAGCAAAACCTTTCTCTGTTTTATGATGTACCAGCAGGCACCCTACAAAATAAGTTACGACACAACAAAATACCCGTTTCGCGATATAGTATCCAACATGCTTGGATTATCCGGGGAGAACAGGAAACTGGAAGAGCTGCATCTTCTCAAACAGTATGAGCTGGTAAAAAGGGAAAATGATCAAAAAACAGACTGGCATAAACTGTATTATGATCGCTTTGTGGCTGATTTTCGTGCTTCTTACCTGGCACTGGTTGACGAGCTGAAAAAGCATTTCGGATACAATGAAATCATCTACCAGCAAATACCCACATTCAGGGTGCAACTCGCTAACGGCAATATTGCAGTGGGCGAATGGCATAAAGACAAAACCTACAATCATGGTATTTCAGAACTCAATTTCTGGATGCCTTTTGTAGATACAAATGAATTTAATACGATCTGGATGGAGAGCGAAGAAGACAAGGGAGATTTCAAAGCCTATCCTGTACAATATGGTGAGATCCTGGTTTTTAACGGGGCCAATCTGTTTCATGGCAATAAACAGAACAACTCTGACGAAACCCGTGTTTCGGTCGATTTCCGTCTGGTAGATCCTGCCCGTTTCATTCCCTCAGAGAATGGATCCATTAATATGCAGGTCAAATTTGATATTGGGGGTTACTTCGCAAAATTATAAGTAAGCAGTTGCGATAAGTGAGGAAGCTATTATATTAACGTCTTGTGGTACTTGATAATTTTAAATTTATTTGATTAGTAGAATTAAAACCGCAACCTCAGGGTATTCGATAAAAAATCCTAATCAGTCCCTGTGGACGGGCCTCATTGGGTTCGGTGTCAATCCCGCTTCAAGCGGGAGAAGACAGATCAGATCATGCGAAGCAGATCTGATCAGAGGCCAATGCAGTCTCGGCTAAGCCGAGATAACAGGGACGGGGCCTAGCGGCCGTGAGCGACAAGGGTTTTCGAATGACAGGGTGTTTGATTTTTTCTTAACACAACACGTAATTATATTATTTATAGTTGATAGCAGTTACCCGGAGATTATCTACCGACCAGCTTTTCAGACAATAACTCAGATAGGGCTGTAAAGCATCGTTACAGGCCAGTGAAACGGTAGAAGCTGTATGCGCTGTTGTATATTCTATTTTGTAGAGAGAGCTTCCATTGGGCTGCGATTTGAGTGCACATACCCCCGGCAGATTGGGGTTCCAGGCATTGGCCCTTGCCGGATTGGGGGTGTAACCGGCAACATGATTATAGGGGTATGATTGTCCGTACGTTCCATTTGAAAAAGTAGTTATGTAAATGGGACGTCCCTCTAACTGCATTTGCCATGCATCGGGTACGGAACTTCCGGGTAACAGATAATCTCCGTCCCATTTGTCATGGATCAGGAGATCAAACTCTATTTTGATGGCATTGTGTTCAGGCAAATTCTCCACCAGCAGATCAAACCTGTTATTATTAAAGAATCCGAAAACCTTATTGTTGTTGAATGTAACGATCTTCAGGGTGTCTACTTTTCCGTTATGATCATATACCGACAGGTTCCTGTCACTTCCACCTTCAAAATCATTGAAATACACTTCATTTTTTACAGGTAGGTTTTTAAAGCATCCGCTTAATGATACAAATGCCGTAATCGCCATCAATGAAACCATAACCAATGACCTGCCCTTTATCATACGAATACATTAAGTTATACCGGTAAATCAGATATTTTTCAAATGTACGGCTTCTGCCACTTATTTGTCTTATCTGGCGTCATTATTGGGCTTGATTCATTGGTTTAGGGTAAAAAAACATTTAATCAGCTATCATTTGCCAGCCCTGTAATACCCCATTAACATAAACTTTAACGGGCACGGCCCAAAGAGATTAGTTCACAACTTGTTGTGCTATTAGGTAATTCAAAATTTCTGCTGTTAAAAAGTAAAAAACGATAATTCGGTGTGATAGAAAAAAATACTAATCAGTCCCTGTGTACGGGCCTCTTTTTGTTCGGTGCCGATCCCGCAAAGCGGGAGAAGGCAGACAAAATGATGCGAAGCATCCCGCTGCAAAGCGGGAGCAGAAGAAAAAGCAGTCTCGGCTTAGCCGAGATAACAGGGACGGGGCTCCCGGCTGAGCCGGGACCGTGAGCGACAAGGGTTTTCGAAATACCGGGTGTTTGATTATTAAGAGCTCAACATGTTAGTTCATAACTAAAAGGGTGGCTGAACCTGCAGCCTGTCATGATTAGTAGTTCCACTACAAAATGGGAGCTATATTTACATCATCTTGCATTTTGAAATGGCAGCTATGAAGATGTTTATCAAAAAGACGGTATTTGGCATCATCGATATACTACTACTGCCCTTCACTTTATTGCTCCTGCCTTTTCTGAAATGGATCAGACGCTTTGGAGTCGAATATTTTCCCCTGCACCGTAAGAGTTTTTTGGGAATAGGTGTTTTCCCGGTCCGGGACCATTTTTATGAACCTCGTTTCCGCTACCCGGCTACTTTTGATGCCGGAAAAAAAAGAGAGCTAACGCTTGATTTTCAGATAGCCGACCAATTGGCGTCATTGCAAACCCTATCTTACCAGGAAGAGCTTGCTTCCCTGCAAGGCGTGAATAACCCCAACTTCGGACCGGGAGATGCTGATCTGTATTACCTGCTGATACGAAATGCCAGACCTGCCCGGATCGTTGAAATTGGCAGTGGTTACAGCAGTCTGATTGCGCTTCAGGCGCTGAACAGAAATAGGGCAGAAGGTAGCGAGGGTACGCTTTTTTGTATAGACCCGTTTGAGACCATTGTTCCTGCTAATGCTGCAGGCATTCAGTTTATCAGAGAACCCGTAGAAAACATGGATCTTTCATTGTTTGAAAGCCTGCAGGAGAAGGATATCCTGTTCATCGATTCTTCCCATATCATCCGGCCAGGCAATGATGTGCTGTTTATTTACCAGCAAATTCTACCAATGCTGGCCAAAGGCGTCCTGATCCATATTCATGATATCTTCACCCCCCGCCATTACAGGCAGGATTGGCTGAACGGCCTGTTTCGTTTCTGGAACGAACAGTACCTGCTGGAAGCTTTTCTCTACCAGAACACCGCATTTACCATTCGTTATTCCTTGAATTATCTCGCAAAAGATTATTCAGCTGAAGTAAGACAAATACTAACGCATCTGGAGGAAAAAGATGAACCTTCTTCTTTCTGGATAGAGAGATGTGAGTAGTCAGTGGTGAGTGGTGAGTGGTGAGTGGGCTACTATTGTGTGAAAGCCACGAGTTATGAGTTGCGAGCTGTGAGCTGTGAGTAGGTAGCCAATGCGCCCAATACCAAATCGAAGCGAAGTGAAGATCCCGCTCCGCGGGAGACCTTGAGTGAGTAATCGTGTATTGTTAATTGGCAATACGCAATGTGTTGGTGTATACAAGCAACACCACTAGCGCCACTATTAACTTTTAACTATTAATTTTTAGCTATTAATTTTCAACTGCCATCAGGCAAGCATACCAATCAACACTCTCTACTCACTACTGACAACTCACGCCTCAGCCCAACTCCGCCTCAATCATCCGCTCTATCACTTCCTCAAAAGAAACCGTTGCTTTCCAGCCCAGTTGTTTTGCTGCTTTGGCGGGATTGGCCATACCTCCATGCAGGTCGGTTAAACGAAAGAGGGCAGGGTCGGTTAGTACATGGTCTGCAGGGTTCAGTTGTAATTTTTCGAAAGTAATATTGATCAGTTCGTTCAGCGAATGTGTTTTGCCGGTAGCGATCACATAGTCTTCTGCTTTTTCCTGCTGCATCATTAACCACATGGCAGTTACATATTCAGGTGCCCAGCCCCAGTCGCGATAAATATCAGTGTTGCCGAGGTATAATTTTTCCGGGCTGCCCTTGTAAATCCGGCAGGCGGTAGAAATGATCTTTTTGGTAACAAAATTCTCTTTCCGCAAAGGCGATTCGTGGTTAAACAAGATACCGGTACAGGCAAACAGGTGGTAAGCTTCGCGGTAATTGGCCAGTTGCCAGAATGCAGTGGATTTGGCTACCGCATAAGGACTGCGCGGCCGGAAAGGTGTATTTTCATCTGCCGCAATACCTAATGTATCTCCAAAAGATTCGCTTGATCCGGCATTGTATAACTTGATGGGAAGAGCCACAAAACGGATCGCTTCTATCAGATTCAGGTTTCCCATCACGATACTTTCCAGCGTTTCTACCGGCTGCTCAAAAGAAAGTCCTACAGAAGTCTGCCCAGACAAATTATAAATTTCATCCGGCTTCACCCGCTGAATGGTTTGCAGGGTACTTCTGAAATCGGTTATGTTGATAGAGAGTAATCGGACGGATGACTTAATGCCGAGTGTTTCCAGGTTTTTAAAAGAGCCGGACTGCGCATCGCGGGAGCCACCGAAAACCTCGTATCCTTTTTCTAATAAAAGCCTGGCCAGGTAAGACCCGTCCTGACCCGAAACGCCGCAGATAAGTGCTCTTTTCATGGGTAATAGTATTGTCCGGTGGCTGGCCATTTTGCACTGCAGGATAGCCTCTATTTCGACCGTATGGCCAAAAATAGCAAATCTTAACCGGGATGGACTATTTTTGCAGCTATGTCTTTAAACAGCATTCCTGTCAAAATTATCAATCACTCAAATCATCCTCTGCCGGAATATGCAACCGCGGGTTCCTCAGGAATGGATATCAAAGCTTTTCTGGAAACTGAAGTGGTGCTTCAGCCCATGGAAAGGACACTGATTTCTACCGGACTGTTTCTGGAAATTCCGGATGGTTTTGAAGTGCAGATCCGGCCCCGCAGCGGATTGGCTGTTAAACAGGGGATCACCTGCCTGAATACCCCGGGAACCATTGATGCAGATTACAGGGGCGAGATCAAAGTAATTCTCATTAATCTTTCCCAGGAACCGCAAACCATCAGAACCGGAGACAGAATAGCCCAGATGGTATTACAGAAAGTAGAAAAAATTAACTGGAAACCCGTAACCGGTATTTCCGAAACCGAAAGAGGTGCCGGCGGATTTGGGCACACCGGAAAATAATCCCCCATGCGTATGAAACAATTATTACTGGTCTTTTTTACTGTGGTGCTTGCAACAGTTTCCTGCACAACCGTAAAAAAGACACAGGTGATTCAGGAAGCCATCACCAAAAAAGATACGGCACAGACCATCGTTATCAAAGAATCCCCGCATGTGGATTCTGGAGCTATTGTGAAAGAAATCCTTGGAAAAGTAGCTACCAGTAAGATCGATTTCAACACGTTTAATGCAAAAATAAAAGTATCCTACGAGGGTGCAGAGAAAAGTGATAATTATACGGTGTACCTGAGTATGAAAAAGGATAGTGTCATACTGATAAAAGTTACCGGCACTTTTCTGGGAATCCCGGGTTTGGGACTGGAGGCCAAGATCAAAAAAGACAGTATTACCATCGTTCGGCATGCGGGAGAAAAATACGTGATGTACCGCTCTATCAATTATCTGCCGGAAGTAACACAGATTCCTTTTGATTTTGCTACCATCCAGAATATCCTGATTGGAAACCCTATTTTTATAGATGGCAATGTGATTTCTTACAAGGCCGGCTCCAGTCAGTTGCTGGTACTGATGGTGGGAGATGTGTTCAAACACCTGCTCACACTCGATAATACCGATTTTAAAGTGCTTCACAGTAAATTGGATGATGTGGATCTGCAGCGAAACCGTACCTGTGATATCACTTTTGGCAATTATCAACCCATGGGCCCCTATCGTTTTGCCACTTACCGCAGCATCTCAGTGGCAGAGAAGTCGAAACTGGATATTTACCTTGATTTTAAAGAGTTTAACCTAAATGAACCGTTAAAATACAATTTCGAACCGCCTAAAAAATACAAGCGTAAGTAATTTACCTGCAACTTAGCCGTTCTATAGTAGACCGCAGGTGGGTTGTACCTTTAAATTCAGTTGTTATGCGTAAAAGACTTTTTTCTGTTTTCTTTCTTGTGATCATGATGAGTTTCTGTGCTTTTGCGCAGAATACAAGGGAAGAACTGCAGAAAAAAGAACAGGAACTGCAAAAAGAGATCGCCGATCTGAACCGGATGATCAATGAAACGCAGAACAACAAGAAGATCTCTTTAAAACAGCTGGCCATCATCAAAAGCAAGATCAATAAGCGGGAAGAACTCGTGAACAGCATCAACCGCCAGGTAAGGCAGATGGATGAAACGATCTTTACCAATGAGCGTGATATCTACCGCCTGCGCAAAGAACTTGATACACTCAAAGTCAAATATGCCAAAAGCATTGTTTTTGCTTATAAGAACAGAAGCAGTTACGAATACCTGAACTTTCTTTTTTCCGCCACTAGCTTTAACGATGCCATTAAACGGGTAACCTATCTCAAAAGCTACCGCCAGAACCGCGAAACACAGGCTAACGCCATTATGCAGTCTGATCAGCTCCTGCAGCAAAAGATCAGTGTACTCAGCTCCAATAAAAAAGAAAGATTGGGTGTTCTGCAAACGCAAAGCCAGCAGTTAAAAGTGCTGGAAGCCGATAAAAAGGAGCAGGACCAGGTAGTGGCCCAGTTAAAAGGAAAAGAAAAAGAACTGGCCCGCCAGGTAAGTGATAAAGAAAAACAGCGGCAACGTGTGCAACAGGCTTTTAATGCCATTATCCGCCGCGAGATCGAAGAAGCGAAGAAAAGGGAACTGGCCCGTCAAAAAGCATTGGATGATCAGAAAAAAGCAGCTGGGGCAGATCTTGCCAAAAATAACACCGCTCCCAAACCCACTACTAAACCCACCAAGCCATCTGCCAGTCTCAGTAATGAGCCTGTAACAGGTGTGGCAGCTCCCGCCCGCGACCGGGTCTATACCCCATTGGAATCGACCCCCGAGGAACGGGAAATGTCTATCAATTTCGAAAATAACAAGGGCCGCCTACCCTGGCCGGTATCAATGGGTGTGGTTACAGCCCATTATGGCATTGAAAAAATTGCCGGAACAAAACTGAGCCGCCGTACAGATGGCATTGAGATCTCTCTTCCAATTGGGTCTACTGTAAGATCAGTGGCTGATGGCAAAGTCATATGGGCCGGCGAAGTAGATGGTCAGCAGGTACTGGTAGTACAACATGGTAAATATTTCTGCGGATACCAGAATCTTTCATCTGTTTCTGTTAGCAAAGACCAGGAAGTAAAAGCCGGTTCTGTTTTGGGAAAATCCGGCATATCCATTGACGGAGAAGGGATTTTGCTTTTCTCTATTATGAACGATAAGAGTGTTCAGCAGGATCCGGAGAATTGGTTGAAGCCGAAGCGGTAGGGGGAGATTAGCGGATGGCGGATTTGCGAATTAACGGATTTCTATTGCCTTTTCACTACTCACAACTCACAGTCTCCCGCGGAGCGGGATCTTCACTTCGCTTTGATTTGGTCTTTGGTCTTTAGTCTTTGGTTGATTGTATATTCGGTGCATAGGATTATGGGCATTTGGCGCACCTGCCTGCCGGCAGGCGTGTTGGCGCATTGGGGGTATTGCCCATTGACCACTCACCACTCACAGTCTTTGGTGCATTGGGTTTGCGCATTCACTCATTCACTCAATCACTCATTCGCTCATTGTTTGTCTCCATTCACCATTCACAACTCCCCCTGGCCACGCAATTCCCAAAATCCCTAACTTCAACCAAATGATTGCTTCTTATGAACCAGTATATTTTGTCATTCGATCAGGGAACCACCAGTAGCCGGGCCATTGTGTTTGATAAAAAAGGGGCCATTATTTCAGTGGCGCAGAAAGAGTTTACACAGATTTTTCCGCAACCGGGTTGGGTGGAGCATGATGCCAATGAGATCTGGAGTACCCAGCTGGGGGTAGCAGCAGAAGCCATTACCAAAGCAGGACTTAGCGTACAAAATATAGCCGCCATCGGTATCACCAACCAGCGCGAAACAACGGTGGTTTGGGATAAATATACCGGTATGCCCATTCACAATGCCATTGTATGGCAGGACCGCAGAACCGCATCTTTTTGCGACGAGTTAAAAGCGGCAGGTAAGCATACATTGATACAGCAGAAAACGGGGCTGGTGGTAGATGCCTATTTCTCTGCCACCAAAGTGAAATGGATCCTGGACCAGGTGCCGGGGGCGAGGGTAAAAGCCGAAAAAGGAGAACTCTGCTTTGGCACGGTGGATAGCTGGTTGCTGTGGAAACTCACTAACGGACAGGTGCATGCCACCGATGTGTCAAACGCATCGCGCACCATGCTGTTTAATATTCATACACTGGCCTGGGACGAAGAGCTGTTGACGTTGTTTGATGTACCCGCAGCTATCTTACCCCAAGTACGCAGCAGCAGTGAAGTGTATGGTCATACACAAAATGTATTAACTGCCCATAATATCCCTATTGCAGGCATCGCCGGTGATCAGCAGGCCGCGCTGTTTGGACAAATGTGCACGCAACCCGGAATGGTAAAGAATACCTATGGAACCGGCTGTTTCATGCTTATGAATACCGGTGAGAAAGCCGTACCCTCTACCAATAACCTGCTTACCACGGTAGCCTGGAAAGTAAATGGAGTAACCCACTATGCATTAGAAGGAAGTGTATTCATAGCCGGGGCCGTAGTGCAATGGCTGCGGGATGGATTAAAGATCATCCGCAGTTCAGCAGAAGTAGAAACACTGGCTGCAGAAGTGAGCAGTAGCGAAGGTGTATATGTGGTACCCGCTTTTGCCGGTCTGGGTGCCCCTTACTGGAACCAGCATGCCCGCGGTACCATTGTGGGCATTACCCGGGGCACCACCGGCGCACATTTTGCACGGGCCGCCCTCGATAGTATCGCCTATCAAACCATGGATGTATTGAAAGCGATGGAAGCAGATGCCGGCATTGCCATTAAAGAATTACGGGTGGATGGCGGCGCCACTGCCAATAACCTGCTCATGCAGTTTCAGAGTGATCTCCTACATACCAAAGTGGTTCGTCCTACCGTAGTAGAAACCACAGCCCTGGGTGCCGCCTATCTCGCCGGACTGGCCGTAGGCTACTGGAGCAGTACCGATGAAATCCAGGAACAATGGCAGATGGAGCGTGTATTCTCTCCCTCCATGCCCGAAGAAGAACGCACCCAACTCTCCGAAGGCTGGAAACGTGCCATCAACACCACCATCTCCTGGAGCCATTAAAAAAAACATTCACTCATTCACTCACGCACTCATTCACTCATTAATCCATGCACCGCCCTTCCACTCTTCAACAACTCAGTTCCGGTTCGCAATGGGATCTGGTGATCATCGGAGGAGGAGCTACCGGACTGGGAGCGGCTGTAGATGCTGCTTCCCGCGGATATAAAGTGCTGCTGGTGGAACAATACGATTTTGCCAAAGGAACTTCCAGCCGTTCTACCAAACTGGTGCATGGCGGGGTACGTTACCTGCAGCAGGGGAATATCAAACTGGTAAAAGAAGCATTGCGCGAAAGAGGGTATCTGCTGAAAAATGCACCCCATCTCACTTCTATCCAGGCTTTTATTGTGCCGGCTTTCCGCTGGTGGGAAAAACCATATTATGCCATTGGTTTGAACATATATGATCTGCTCGCTGGTAAATTATCCCTCGGTAAAACCAAAATACTTTCGAGAAAACAAACCATCAGTCGCTTACCGGCCATCAGCACCAAGGGACTCTCCGGCGGCGTTTTATATTACGATGGGCAGTTTGATGACAGTAGACTTTGCACCGACCTCGCCATTACCGCCATTAATTACGGAGCCAGTCTTGTGAATTACTGCAAAGCAGTGGGGTTTGAAAAAGAAAAAGAAAAAATAGTGGCCGTGTTACTGGAAGATACGCTTACCGGCAACTTTTATACTGTACGCGCAAGGTCCGTGATCAATGCCACAGGTGTTTTTACAGATGCCTTACTGCAGATGGATGATAGTACCCGCGAAGCGATGGTCTCTCCTTCGCAGGGCATACACCTGGTGGTGGATAAGCATTTTTTTCCGGGCGATGATGCCATGATGATTCCCAAAACCGATGATGGTAGGGTATTGTTTGCCGTGCCCTGGCACAAACAGGTTGTGTTGGGCACTACTGATACCCCCATCGAAACCGCTGTGATAGAACCCAAACCGCTGGAAGAAGAGATCAATTTTATACTCGAACATATCAACCGCTATGGTAGTTTCACCATCCGCCGCAGCGATGTAAAATCCGTGTTTGTAGGATTGCGGCCGCTGGTGAAAAAAAACGGAACCGGCAGCACAGCACTTCTATCACGCGACCATACTTTATTGATAGCAGCAAGTGGACTGGTAACCATTACCGGTGGTAAATGGACCACGTACCGGAAGATGGCAGAAGATGCGGTAGATAATGCGGTGTTTGTTGCCAAACTGGCTAAACGGGAATGCATCACCCGCGATCTGCGGATAGGAGACCCGGCAGGACGTGAAAAAATATTGACCGCCTTAATAGCGGAGGATCCGGCATTGGCAGAAAAATTACATCCCGCCTATCCCTATACCTGGGCAGAGATCCTCTATGCCATCCGTTATGAAATGGCCCAAACCGCAGAAGATCTGTTGGCCCGCCGAACCCGTTTGTTGTTGCTGGATGCGGAAGCTGCTATCACCCTTGCACCGGCGGTAGCGGCATTTATACAGAAAGAGCTGGGTAAAGACGAAGCCTGGAAGGAAGCGCAGGTTGCCGGTTTCACCTCGCTGGCCAAACAATATTTGCTTGGATAATTTTCCTATCTTTTAATTCTAAATGCTTGCCGTATGACTGCTTTTGTTGCCGAACTTACCGGTACCGCCTTACTCATTATTCTCGGAGATGGAGTAGTGGCCAATGTAGTACTTAACAAAACCAAGGGAAACAATGGAGGTCTTATTGCCATCACTTTCGGCTGGGCCATAGCGGTATTTGTGGGTGTATATGCCACGGCTGGTATCAGTGGGGCACACCTCAATCCGGCAGTAACGGTTGCACTGGCAGCCATCGGGAAATTTGACTGGGCATTGGTGCCGGGTTATTTACTGGCACAGTTACTCGGTGCCATGCTGGGTGCTTTGATCGTATGGATCGTGTACCGGCAGCATTTTAATGCCACGGAAGATGCAGATACCAAGAGGGCCGTTTTCTGTACCGGTCCGGCCATTAAAAATCCGGTAGATAATATTCTCTCTGAACTGATCGGAACTTTTGTGTTCATTCTGGCCATATTGTTTATTACCAAATCACAGAATTCATTGGGGGCGCTGGATGCGTTGCCTGTATCGCTGCTGGTGCTGGGGATTGGACTGAGCCTCGGTGGACCCACCGGTTATGCCATCAATCCTGCACGCGATCTGGGGCCACGCATCATGCATGCCTTACTTCCCATCAAAAACAAAGGCGGAAGCGATTGGGGGTACAGCTGGAATCCTGTGGTGAGTCCATTGCTGGGTGCCGTGCTGGCTGCTTTATTCTATCAATGGATCGCGTAAACTCAGCCTTTCTTTTTGGTACTGAGAAAAGGCATATTGAAATAGGGCTTCGGTAAAGGCTTCTTCCGGATCAATGGAAGCGGTTTTTGGTATTCAAGATAATAGATCCGTAACAGGATAATAAAATAGGAAATAATCAGCGGGCCGAAAATCAGTCCCGTAATGCCAAAATACCGGATTCCCACAATTACACCCAGGATGGTTACCACGGGATGTACATCGGCCATTTTCCGGGCCAGTACAAAACGGACCACATTGTCTACGCTGCTTAAAACAATCAAACCCCAGCTTAACAGGAAAATTCCCTGCCAGATATGATTGTTGGCGAGTATAATAATGCTCATAGGCACCCAGATCAAACCGGTACCCACAATGGGTATGATAGAAGCAAAACCGGTAAATACCGCCCAGAAGCCAGGCTCATCAATACCGGCTATCAGGTAAGAGATATAAGCAACGGTTCCCTGCGCGATGGCTACCAGCGGCACACCTACGGCATTGCTGAAGGTTTGCGCTTTCAGCTCATGGCCAAACAGCTCAATTTTTTTCCGGTTGAACGGGAGGTAAAAAATAATGGCGGCTTCCATCCGGTTGATGTTAACGATCAGGAAGTAGAGAAAGAAATACATCATGGTAATGGTACCCAGCAGGTTCAATCCCTGGCTTAACAGGGAAGATATCAGCGAGGTTACAAATGATTGTGCCTCGGCGATCGTTTTTTCGGTGATCAGTTTTACATGAAAATGTTCCTGCAGAACCGCATCCAGGTGATGCAGGGGTTGAACCACGATACCCTGTACGTCGGAGCCGATGCTCTGGGCTTTTTTGAATAACATAGCCGCCATCAGCGAAATAGGTACCAGGATGATGAAAAAGGAGATCACGATCACCAGTACCGCTGCTGCGGATTTACTCCAGTTTTTCTTTTTGATCAGCCATTCCACAAAATGTTTGCTTAACACATAGAACATGATCGCCGCCAGGAAAGCGGTGAAAAATTCTACCAGACTATACAGCAGGAATCCGGCAAAAATGATAATAATTGCTAAAAATATGTAACGATTAATCTTATGATCCTGTTGATTTTCCATGTACCTTGTATAGTGAAATCTGAATGTCTTGTGAAGATAGACAAGAAAAAATGGATTTCATTCATAGAATACCGGACGTCAGTCGGGAATTCACCAAAAATCCCACTGGCATCTGTCCTCGTTCGCATTTTTAACAAACGGTTCTATATGACAAATAATCAAAAATTCATAGCTGGTTTACTGCTGGGTGCAGTGGCCGGTGCAGCGCTGGCCCTGTTCATGAAAACGGAAAAAGGCCAGGAAATACTCAGTGATGTTCAGGAGGGCGCCGATAAAGTGCAGGATGAGCTGAAAGAGAAACTGCATGAATTTGATACAGCCGTGAACGACCTGCTGAGTAAAGGAAAGGCTTTTATCAACGATCTTGAACAAAAAGCGCAGCAAACCGGCAACGGCACAGCTGCCTAAACAGAAAACAATGGAAGAGTCTAAAGAAGATTTTTTTTCTGCTTCGCGAAAAGAGGTGGAATCGTATGTACGTGACAGGATCTGGCTGCTGAAATTACAGGCGGGCGAAAAAACAGCACAACTGATGGCGGCCATGGTATCGATCATGATGATCGGCCTGCTGGCATTTTTTGTATTGTTGTTTCTCAGCATCATGGCAGGTTATTATTTTTCTGAGCAGATGGGTAGCCTGTTTGCCGGTTTCGGTATTGTAACCGGTTTTTATGTTCTATTACTGATAGCGCTTATACTGGCTCGTAAAAAAGTAGAAGCGAAAGTGATTGATACGATGATCCGTATTTTCTTTGCCAAAACACAGGAAGGGGATGAATAACCAGATGAATATAAAACCGATAGGGTCACTGTCAGACCTCCGTACTGAAATGTACGAGGTAAAGAGCAGGCTCAAACAGAAGGAAGCCGGTTTAACAGAGCGGTTGCACCAGCTACCCGGAGAAGCATTGAAAGCTACCGTTGGGGGCATTGTTCCCCTTTTTCTCGGAGGCGAACTGGCTTCCGGTGCCTGGAAACTGGCCAAGGGGGCTTTTGAACTGGTCAAAAGCCGGAAATCCGGCGACCAGGCCGGTTCGGCTGGCGACTGGAAAACCGACTTGTTGGGCGGAGCCAAAAAACTGGGCATTTTCGGGGCCCTGAAATTATTGTTCGGGTTGTGGAAAGGGAAATGATACTGCTGCAACAGCTGATCCGGCCACCTAAAAGCTCATTTTAGCCCTGTAAACCAGGATTCTATCGCTTTGCCCTGCCGCTTCCTGCCCGGATAAAACAAAAATCCCCGCTTTTTACCCACAATTTTCCAGTTTCAGTTACTGTTTTTGGCATTTTTCAGGCGCATCCCCTTACCTTTGCCGCCAAGTCGGAAAACCCCTGTTTTCTGGCATAAAAGAGCTCATTTTAAAACCATAATATATCTCCTGATATGGCTACGAAAGGTAAGATCAAACAGATTATCGGTGCGGTAGTTGACGTTCATTTCCCCGACGATAATACCCTGCCTGAAATTTATAATGCCCTGGAAATTACCAGGGATAATGGCGAAAAGCTGGTACTGGAAGTACAACAGCACCTGGGTGAAGACAGTGTACGTACCATTGCGATGGACGGAACCGAAGGTCTGGTACGCGGAATGGAAGTGATCGATACCGGAAAAGCGATTGCGATGCCTGTAGGTGAAGGTATTAATGGTCGTCTTTTTAATGTAACCGGTGATGCTATTGATGGATTGCCACAGCTGAGCAAAGAAGGTGGCCGCCCTATCCACAATAAACCACCGTTGTTCGAAAACTTAAGTACTACTTCTGAAATATTATTTACCGGTATCAAAGTAATTGACCTGATCGAACCGTATGCAAAAGGTGGTAAGATCGGTCTGTTTGGTGGTGCGGGTGTGGGTAAAACCGTATTGATCCAGGAGCTGATCAACAATATCGCCAAAGGCCATGGTGGTCTGTCGGTATTTGCTGGTGTGGGTGAGCGTACCCGTGAAGGAAATGACCTGTTGCGTGAAATGATCGAAGCTGGTATCATGAAATATGGTGATGCGTTCAAACACAGCATGGAAGAAGGTGGATGGGACCTGAGCAAAGTGGATATGGAAGGCCTGAAAGATTCCAAAGCAACTTTCGTATTCGGACAGATGAACGAACCTCCGGGAGCACGTGCACGTGTGGCTTTGAGCGGTCTGACCATCGCGGAATATTTCCGTGACGGAGATGGTACCGGAAAAGGTAAAGACATTCTGTTTTTCGTAGATAATATCTTCCGTTTTACCCAGGCAGGTTCTGAGGTATCGGCGCTGTTAGGTCGTATGCCATCTGCGGTAGGTTACCAGCCAACACTGGCTACTGAAATGGGTCTGATGCAGGAGCGTATCACTTCAACCAAAAACGGTTCTATCACTTCTGTACAGGCGGTGTATGTACCTGCGGATGACCTGACCGATCCGGCTCCCGCAACTACTTTTGCCCACCTGGATGCGACTACGGTATTAAGCCGTAAGATCGCCGACTTAGGTATCTATCCTGCGGTGGATCCATTGGATTCTACTTCCAGGATCCTGACACCTGCTATTGTGGGTGATGCACACTATGATTGTGCCAACCGTGTAAAACTTATCCTCCAGCGTTATAAGGAGTTACAGGATATCATTGCCATCCTTGGTATGGATGAATTGAGCGAAGAAGATAAAATGACCGTACAGCGTGCCCGTAAAGTACAGCGTTTCCTGAGTCAGCCTTTCCACGTGGCTGAGCAGTTCACTGGTCTGAAAGGTGTGTTTGTAGACATCAACGATACCATCCGTGCTTTCAACGCCATCATGGACGGAGAAGTGGATGAGTACCCCGAAGCAGCATTCAACCTGGTAGGTACCCTGGAAGATGCGATCGAGAAGGGTAAGAAGATGATGGAAGCAGCGAAATAATTAATTTGAAAATTTGAAGATTTGAAAATGTGACAATGGTTAAAACCATTCGCATTAGAAGAATTTTCAAATTTTCAAATCTCCAAATTCTCAAATTGATTCAATGACACTAGAAATATTAACTCCCGAAAAAAAGCTCTACAGCGGCGAAGTGTACGGTGTAATGTTACCCGGCATCACTGGTTTGTTTGAGGTTCTCGACAAACACGCCCCCCTGGTAAGTGCTTTGGGAAAAGGCAACCTGAAAATTCTGAAAGCCAAGAACGATACAGAACTCTATTCTATTCAGAGTGGTTTTGTAGAAGTACTCAATAATAAAGTGACTGTGTTGGTAGAGGGGGCCGTGGCTATTTAATGAGTGAATGATAGGATGATAGAATGATAGAATGGTTTGCAAGGTTTGAAAAATAAATGAGCGGCTCCGGGAAACTGGGGTCGTTTTTTTATCAGTATATGAAGGATTAAATGTACTACCTCATTCATTCACTCATTCTATCATCCTATCATTCTATCATTAGTTCAGCTGCGGATCTATCGGATAATTCACCATCTGGCTATACTCGCCACCTAATTCCTGCAGGGCGGTTTTCCAGAGTTGGGGGATGTTTTTGGTAAAAACGAGTTGGGGGGTGGTATCACGGGTGATCCAGCTTTTTTCTTTGATCTCTTCTTCCAGTTGGTTTTCATCCCAGCCGCTGTAGCCGAGGTAGAACCGGATATCGGTCTGGCTGAGTTTTTTCTCGCGCAGCAGGGTCAGTACTTCGGCAAAATCTCCTCCCCAGTAAATGCCTTTGGTTACTTCCGTTCCACCGGTGATCAGGTCGGGGCGTTGGTGCAGAAAATGCAGGGTTTCTTTTTGTACCGGGCCGCCCTCATAAACGGGGAAATCGATTCCTTCTGCTTCTTCGATCAGGTCACCAATAACGGGTTCGATCAGTTTATTGATTACAAAACCGATGGCCCCGTTCTGCTGGTGGTCGCAGATAAAGATGACCGAGCGGATAAAGTTCGGGTCCTTCAGAAAGGGGTTTGAAATCAGTAATATGCCGGCTGTCAGTTCGATCATAAAGGAGGATTAAGTTACAAAATTAGCCCGATATCGACAGCCGTTAAAATCCTGATAAACCTGACCGATCCGAAGCGGATATATGGGGTTCCCATTATATTTGTGAGGATGAAGAGAACTTTCCCCGTAATCGTCATACTGATTTCCCTTTCACTGTGCGGCCTGATTATTCTCCAGGTTTCATGGTTTAAGAATCTGTTGGAAGTAACGAGGAACCAGTTCGATGATAACCTGGTGGACGTGGGGAAATCGGTTTCCATGGACCTTAGTAAAAGCGTGAACGCCACCCAGGTACTCCGCCTGCCCAGAAGGGGTGGACTGACTTTCAGTTCCGAATTTCATCTGCATGTAATCAAACCGCCTACCGTTCAGGAAAAATTTACCCCGCAGGAAGTGCATAACCGGATCCGCAGCGCCATGGACAGGCAGAACCTGAAACACATGGATTTTGAATTTGCGGTGACGGATATGAATGATGATTATGAAATGCTCAGCAAGAATTTTGGTAACGAGCTGTACGATACGGTTAATAACCGGCGATTGTATGCGCCCATTCTTCCCAATGATAATCCGGATGTGGAAGAGATCCCATCGCTGGAACACCTGATTATTGTAGTGCCTGATTTCAACAAACAGATCTGGGCATCGCTGCGTTGGGTGATGTTTGGGGCCATTGTATTTATGGTGGTAATCATTGCTGCATTTTATGTAACGGTGAAATCATTGCTGAACCAGAAAAAACTGAGTGAGATCAAAAGTGATTTCATTAATAATATGACGCATGAGTTCAAAACACCACTGGCTACTATTTCACTGGCGGTAGATGCGTTACGTAATGAGAAAGTGCAGAGTGATAAAGAGAAGGCGAAATACTTCAGTAATATCATCAAAGAAGAGAATGTCCGCATGAACAAACATGTGGAAACCATTCTGCAGGCGGCATTGATGGAGAAACAGGAACTGCAGCTGAACCTGGTGCCGTTGCAGGTACATGAAGTGATACAGAATGTATTGGAAAACTATCAGTTACAGCTAAAAGACAAAGGCGCGGAAGTGCAGTTGCTGCTGAATGCTAAAAACGACATGATCAGTGCGGATGAGGTACATTTTACCAACCTGGTATCAAACCTGATCGATAACGCGATCAAGTATTCGAACGATAAACTGCGCATCACCATTTCTACCCATAGTACAAAGAATCATGTGATTGTTCGTGTAGCGGATAACGGAATTGGTATGAGTAAGGAATCTGTAAAACGGATCTTCGAAAAATTCTACCGGGCACATACCGGTAACCTGCATAATGTAAAGGGCTTTGGCCTGGGTATGAGTTATGTAAAAACCGTGATCGATGCACACAAAGGCAAGATCAAAGTAGAGAGTACACCGGGTAAAGGAACTTCCTTTACGGTAGAAATGCCCCTGATGCCGGAAGAAGATCTTTCCTGATAGTTATGCTGTATCAAAGCCAAAGCAAACTCCCATCTCCATAACTCAGAAAGCGGAATTGATGGTCCAGTGCGTACTGGTAAATTTTTTTCCAGTTATCTCCGGTAATGGCGGCAACCAGTAACAGCAATGTAGACTGCGGCTGGTGAAAATTGGTGATCAATCCCTTTATAATTCTGAAAGTGTATCCCGGCGCAATAATGATCTGCGTTTTGGTGACCAGTCTTCCAGTACGGTTCTGTTGTAACCATGCTAACAAAGCTCCCAGCGCTTCTGCAGCGGAGATATTATGCTGCGCCAGTTCATACGGTTCCCATTGTGTGATGGTAAGTGCCTCGGTAGAAATAGAGGGATCCAGTTTTGTTTTCACCCCCAGCCAATACAGACTTTCGATTGTTCGCAGAGAAGTGGTTCCTACCGCAATCACCGGGCCTGCTGTTTGTTGTAACAGTTGTTCGATGAATGCGGCAGATACATCAATAAACTCTGCATGCATCTCATGATCCTGCATGGTTGCGCTCTTCACAGGTTTAAAAGTGCCGGCACCTACATGCAGGGTAACAAAGCTGTGCCGGATATTTTTTTGGGTAAGTTTGGCAAAAAGGCTGTCGGTAAAATGAAGTCCGGCAGTAGGTGCCGCTACCGAACCATCGTGTTTGGCATAAATAGTCTGGTATCTCTCCTGGTCACTTTCTTCGGCTGCCCGGTTCAGATAGGGTGGCAGGGGAATGACACCAGCTACATGCAATAGTTCTGCAAAACTCATATCGGCATCATCCCAGCTTAGCTCAATCAGGTATGCATCTGCGTACTGCTCTGTTTTTCTGGCTGTCAGTGTAATTTCATCAGTATCATATTTCTTAATCCGCGAAATCAGCGCTCCCTCCTTCCATTTTTTGGCACCACCTACCAAACATTTCCACCATACTTTTCCTTTCTGCAGCATCGCGGTAGTAATATCGCCATACTGTTCATGCGGCTCGAGGCAAAAGATCTCGATCCTGCCACCATTAGGTTTCTCAAACAATAAACGCGCTTCTACTACTTTGGTATTATTGAATACCAGTAAACTGTTGCTGGGTATCTGTTCTGCAAGTTCTGCGTAGATGGTTTCCGAGATCTGACCGTTGCTGTAGATCAGTAGTTTACTCTGGTCCCGCTCCGCCAGCGGATACCGGGCAATGCGTTCATCGGGTAACTCGTAGGTGAAATCTATAATAGAAAGTTCTTTGGGGTGCATGAGCGCAGATGGGTATGATTAGTTATATGATTTCGCTGAAGCGTTTTTCTTATGATTTTATGGATGATGCTGCGAAGCTAATTCAACTGTTTAAAATTTCTTCGTACCACTTCTAAGCAATCATATTTCTACCTCCTGTTTTTTCGTGTTACTATTTTTAAACCGCTCCACAATTCACTTACCGCACAGACTTTTACATCCACCCAGCCGGTGGGCAGTACGATTTCACGGATGATGTCTTCTGTTATATCGGTTGGCATTTTAGCCGACTTTTTATACCAGGAGATCCAGATGATGGCTGTGGGAGGCAATTGCCTGATCAGTGAAAGGAACTGTTTTTCAAGTTCCGACCGTTTTACCGCAAAGAGATGTACAAAATCGGCTTTACCACTTTTTACCACCTGATGCCTGATATCGGTCTCCAGTAACTGGTCATATTCTGCTGGTGGGTTCAGCAGTAAAACCTTCATTTCCGGTTGGATACCCAGTTTTTTCGCCAAAGGGGTACCTGAATAACCTGTAGTAGCCATCTGCTTGATTTTTAAGGAGATAAATTTCGTTGACTCGGGGTAATGCACAATTACCGCTCGTGTATTCACGGGTTATCCACAGTAATTCACAGATAATATGGCTTTTTGACAGAAAAATGGCTTCAAATCCTTTGCTGTATTGCATTACAGGTCAATGGATTCTGTGGATAAATACAAACACTCCAAAATAGAATTAAAAGTGGGAAAAAGTGTTATTTTGTGTCAACAAGTGGTAAACTTGGAAATATTTATACCCAAATGAACGGATTTCACGGAGAATATGAGGCTACGGTAGACGCGAAAGGTCGCTTCCTGCTTCCGGGTGGACTGAAAAAACAGTTGCCTGAAGGGGAGGGACGTTTCATCCTCAGCCGTGGTTTCGAAAAATGTCTCACGTTATATCCGATCAAAAGTTGGGAATTGATTATTGCCAAGATCAGCCAATTGAATGATTTCGACCCCAAAGTACGTCAATTTCGCCGCCAGTTTTTGGGTGGGGCAACAGAAATAGAGCTGGATGCTGCCGGCCGTATGTTGCTTCCGCAAACACTGAAAGAATTTGCCGGGTTAGGCAAGGACATTGTTCTGGCCGCCGCACTGGACCGATTCGAGATCTGGGATGCTGGTAAGTACAAACAGCTCTTTGAGGATTTTTCACCCGAGGCCTTTAGCAGTCTGGCGCAGGAAGTGATGACGGAAAAAATTTGAAAATGTGGCAATTTGAAAATTTGAAAATGAAACAACACACAATCAATTTTCAAACGCTGCGATTATTTGAATTTTCAAATTTTCAAATTTTCAAATTTTCAAACTCATGACATCAGCGTATCACATTCCTGTTTTGTTTCATGAAACCTTGCAAGGTTTGGCCATTCAACCCGATGGTGTGTATGTGGATTGCACATTTGGTGGTGGTGGTCATAGCAAGGGAATACTGGAACAGCTGAGTGCTAAAGGAAAACTGATCGCTTTTGACCAGGATGCGGATGCGCAACAGAATTTGCCCGGCGATGACCGTGTGATTTTTGTAGCACAGAATTTCCGCCACCTGCAACGTATGCTGCGTCTGCATAAGATTACGCAGGTGGATGGCATACTTGCTGATCTTGGTGTTAGCAGTCACCAGTTTGATGAGGGCGACCGTGGGTTCTCTATCCGTTTTTCCGGACCGCTGGATATGCGTATGGACAGAAGGCAGGGCGCCACAGCGGCCGATCTCATCAGAACCTACACCGAACAGCAGTTGCATAAGCTGTTTGAGCAATATGGCGAAGTAACCAATTCGAAAACATTGGCGAAACATATTGTGCACGAACGCAAACACCTGCAGTTTGAAACAGTGGAGCAGTTCAAAGCGCTGATCAGTCCGGTGGTGAAAGGAAATCCTAATAAGTACCTGGCCCAGGTATTCCAGGCTTTGCGAATTGAGGTGAATGACGAAATGGGTGCGTTGAAAGAAATGCTGCAGCAGGTTCCTGCTGTGCTGAAACCGGGTGGCCGTGTTGCCATCATCACCTTCCATTCTATAGAAGACAGGGTTGTGAAGAATTTCTTCCGCCAGGGCAGTTTCGACGAAACACCTGATAACCCCTTCATGTCTGTAGCGAAGGAAGAAGTGTTCCGGATCATCACCAAAAAGCCGATCACGGCAGCGCAGGAAGAGTTGAAGCGAAACACCAGAAGCCGCAGTGCCAAGTTGCGGATAGCAGAGAAAGTGTAGGGATCTGGTTTATTGGTTTACTGGTTTATTAGTAGGATCAGGTAAACGGAATCAATAAACCACTAAACCAATAAACTAGTAAACCAATAATGTCTGAACAGCTAACCGATAAAACAAACAAGAACCCGCTGAAAGGTTTATTCAACTACCAGTGGATCGTGAAGAACATTCCGTTCTTTCTGTTCCTGTCTGTCTTAACGGTACTCTATATAGCCAATGGGCACCGGGCAGATAAAACGATACGTAAGATCAACAGTACTACCAGTGAACTGAAAGATCTGCAGTTTGAATATAAAACCCTGAAAAGTGAAGTGATGTTTCGCAGCGAGGAAGGTCAGGTGGTAAAAGCAACAGCACCAATGGGTTTGCAAATAAGTAAAGAAATGCCCACCCGCCTGCAGGCGGTGAAGCACTGAAAATAAATTACTAACTACTAATTATTAATTACTAATTAAAAAGTGGATGTAAAACGCGACATATTATGGAGAGTGTACCTCAGTTATATACTGGTGGTTCTTGCCTGTGTCGCCATTTTCGGGAAAGCCATTTACATACAACAGGTACAGGGAACACATTGGCGCAGTATGAGCGACAGTCTGCACCAGAAGCTGGACGAAATAGAAGCGGAGCGGGGAACGATTTATAGTGAAGACGGACAGATGCTGAGTACGAGTATTCCGCAGTTTGATATCTATATCGATTTCCGCGTAGAAGCGCTCAGGGAAAAAAATGGTCAGCGTTTCAGAGAAAACCTGGATTCTCTGAGTGAAAGTCTGGCCGGCCTTTTCAAGGATATGTCTGCCGGAGAGTATAAAGCATTGCTGCAGGAAGGTTACCGGAATGAGGAAGGTTATTTCCCTTTAAAGAAAAAGATCTCTTTTCGTGAGTATGAAGCTTTACGCAGGTTTCCGCTGTTCAAACTGGGCAGGTATAAAAGCGGAATGATTGCTAATGAAAAAACCATCCGCCTTAACCCATACCAGATGCTGGCTTTCAGAACCATTGGTTTGGCAAGAGACTCCAATAAAGTAGGATTGGAAATGACCTATGATTCTATCCTGAAAGGACGAAACGGTAAACAGTTTGTGAGAAAGATTGCAGGAGGCGTTTCTGTTCCGGTGGATGATACCTATGAGATAGAGCCGGAAACGGGGAAAGATATTGTAAGTACGATTGATGTATTCATCCAGGATATCACGGAGAACGCTTTGATGAAGATGATGATCAAAAACGAAGCGCAGAACGGTTGTGCCATAGTGATGGAAGTGAAAACCGGAAAGATCAAAGCCATTGCTAATCTGGGTAAAAGAAGTGACGGTACTTACTGGGAAGATTTTAATTATGCGATCAGTCCAACAGAACCCGGCTCCACTTTTAAACTGGCTACCATGCTGGCTTTGCTGGAAGATAAAAAAGTGTCGTTGAACCAGATGATCACACTCGAACATGGCGCCTGGAAAATTGCCGGACAAACAGTATATGATTCGGAAGTGCATAAAGAGAATGATGTAACCGTGAAACACGCATTCGAATTAAGTTCTAATGTGGCCATGGCTAAAATGGCAGCCCAGCATTATTCAGATAATCCCAATCAGTTTATCAAACACCTGAAGAAAATGCGGATGGATACGGTATCAGGTGTTGATCTCAGGGGCGAAAGAAAGCCGGTGATCTACAAACCAGGCGGACGTTTCTGGGGGCCTACTACTTTGCCCTGGATGGCATTCGGCTATAACCTGTCTGTTAGTCCGCTGCAAACAACCGTATTGTACAACGCCATTGCCAACAATGGCCGGATGATGAAACCTTACCTGGTAAGTGCAGTGAAAGAAGAGGGCATATTGCTGAAACAGTTTGAGCCGGTAGTAACAGATGAAGCGGTTTGCAGCCAGCAAACACTACAGCAACTCAAAGCCTGTCTGGAAGGTGTTTGTACCTCAGGTACCGCTACAGCGCTGTTCAAGAATGCGGCTTACAAAGTAGCCGGTAAAACCGGAACAGCCCTGGTGGCAGATGGGAACAGGGGATATGCGGATAAGATCTACCAGTCATCTTTTGCCGGTTATTTTCCGGCAGAGAATCCGCAATACACCTGCGTGGTGATTATCAAGAACAAAGCACATGCGCCGGTTTATTACGGAGCTGCAGTAGCGGGGCCGGTGTTTAAAGAGATAGCAGATCGTTTGTATAGTACCTATATCCGTCAAACCAACACTGCTTTGCTAGAAAAAAAGAAGGATAGCAGTGCTTTCAACTTCGCAGGTAATAAAAGAGATATCGCTTTTATCAATACAAAATTGCGACTGCCCTTCATTGATTCAACTACCCGCCTGGATGAGTGGATAGAGATGAATGGCAAAGATGCGGTAGTGACATTGAACAGAAAAGCTATAGACAAGAATACCATGCCCCAGTTAAAAGGAATGGGATTAAAAGATGTGGTGTACCTGTGTGAGAATATGGGTTTGAAGGTAAATGCTAGAGGGAAAGGGAAAGTGGCCGAACAGTCTATTCCTCCGGGGCAGATGGTGGTGAAGGGGCAGATGATCAATATTGCATTGGATTAAATACAAATCAAATCAGGTTATATGTCAGGCCGCTATAGCGTCCCGACATAAGCTAAAAAATATGGCACTACTCAAAGACATATTATACAAAGTACACCTGAAGCAGGTTCGGGGTGGTACGGATATTGACGTGACTGCTATCCAGATCGACTCACGCAAAATCGTAAAAGACAATGTGTTTGTGGCTATTCGTGGGGTGCAGTCCGATGGGCACCAGTTCATCGATAAAGCTGTTTCACTGGGTGCTAATGCCATTATCTGTGAAGAAATGCCTCCTGCATTTACAGACGGCGTTACTTATGTGCAGGTAAACGATACCAATGAAGCGGTTGCCTATATGGCACATCAGTTTTATGGTGAACCATCTGCCAAAATCAAATTGGTAGGAGTAACCGGTACCAATGGAAAAACTACGATCGCTACGGTTTTATTCAAGCTGTTTACCAAATTAGGATATCGTTGCGGATTGGTGAGCACGGTGCAGAACCAGATCGGCGATACCATCATCCCGGCTACACATACCACACCGGATGCCGTAAGTCTGAATGCACTGTTGCACAAGATGGTGGAAGAAGGTTGTACCCATGTTTTCATGGAATGCAGCAGTCATGCCATACACCAGCACCGGATCACCGGCCTGCATTTTACAGGAGCGCTGTTCAGCAATATCACGCATGATCACCTCGATTATCACAAAACTTTTGATGAATATATCCGTGTAAAGAAATCATTCTTCGATCATTTACCTGCTACTGCGTTCGCTATTTCCAATGCGGATGATAAGCGTGGCGAAGTGATGCTGCAGAATACACAGGCACATACTTATTTCTATAGCCTCAAAACCATGGCTGCCTTCAAAGGAAAGATCCTGGAGAATGCGCTAACGGGTCTGGTAATGCTGGTGAACGATAAAGAAGTTCATTTCAGATTAATTGGTGAGTTTAATGCTTATAACCTGCTGGCAGTGTATGGCGCGGCGGTTTGTTTGGGAGAAGATAGTATGCAGGTGCTTACCACACTTAGTATGCTGAGTGGTGCCGAGGGGCGTTTTGATTATATCATCAGCAGCGGATTGATCATTGGTATTGTTGATTATGCGCATACGCCGGATGCATTGGAGAATGTACTGGCTACAATTAAAAAACTGCGCAAAGGCCATGAACAGATCATCACAGTAGTGGGTTGCGGCGGCGACAGGGATAAAACCAAACGTCCCGTGATGGCACAGGCAGCCTGTGATCTGAGCGACAGGGTAATACTGACAAGCGATAATCCAAGAACGGAAGATCCTGCACAGATATTGAGAGATATGGAAGAAGGCCTGAGCAGTTCGGCTAAACGAAAATATATCTCCATCGTAGACAGGAAAGAAGCCATTAAAACGGCTGTGAGTTTTGCCAACCGGGATGATATTATCCTGGTAGCCGGAAAAGGACATGAAAAATACCAGGACATCAACGGGGTGAAACATCCTTTTGATGACAAGGAGGTGCTGAAAGAAATGTTTGCATTATTAGGAAAATAGGAAGGTTGGATACCCCGATCAAAACCATTTAACCAAGCAATATGCTTTATTACGTATTTAACTGGCTAAACAAAGAGTTTCACATACCGGGTGCGGGAATGTTCCAGTTCCTCACTTTCCGGATAGCAATGGCTGTGATATTATCGCTGCTGATTGCCACAGTATACGGTAAGCGGATCATCCTTTTCCTGAAACACAAACAGATCGGTGAAAGTGTTCGTGACCTCGGTCTCGAAGGACAGGTACAGAAAAAAGGAACGCCCACTATGGGAGGGATTATTATCCTCTTAAGTATCCTGATTCCAACATTGCTGTTTGCCAATCTCGATAAAGTATATATCCGCCTCATGGTACTTTGTACGGTTTGGCTGGGTGTGATCGGTTTCCTGGATGATCTTTTTAAGATCCGTGCCCGCAAAGCTGCTCAGGAAAAAGGAGAATCCTATAAGAAAAAAGATAGTGATGGTTTGGCCGGAATCTCGAAGGTTATTGGACAGGTGGGATTAGGGATCATCATTGGGCTCACTTTGTATTTCAGTAACGCAGTAACTGTTGAACGCGAAGTGATCACCAGTCCGCGGGCACAACTACAACAGGGCGAGAGACTGGCAAAAGACTCCAACATTGTTGTACGGAAACTGAATGGCATAGAAAAAAAGTTTGTAAAAGTAAAAACCCCGATCACTACAATTCCTTTTGTAAAAAATCACCAGTTCAATTATAGTAAACTGATCAGCTGGATCGGTCCAGGTGCTGAAAAATATACCTGGGTCATTTATATCCTGATCGTAACGTTCATCATTACTGCGGTATCAAACGGCGCTAATCTTACCGATGGACTGGATGGGTTGGCTGCAGGTGTGAGTGCGATTATAGGTGCGGGTATTGGCGTGTTTGTATATGTAAGTGGTAACTACATTTTTGCCGACTACTTTGATGTGATGTACATCCCTAACCTGGGTGAGCTGTCCATATTCGTAGGTGCGTTTGTGGGGGCCTGTATCGGGTTTCTCTGGTACAATGCGTTTCCTGCCCAGGTATTCATGGGCGATACAGGAAGCCTGGCACTGGGTGGTATCATTGCTTCACTTGCCATCATTGTCAGAAAGGAATTACTGATCCCGATTTTCTGCGGCGTATTCCTGATCGAAAATCTGAGTGTGATTATTCAGGTGAGTTATTTCAAGTATACCAGGAAAAAATACGGTGAGGGTAAAAGGGTGTTTCTGATGAGCCCTCTGCACCATCACTACCAGAAAAAAGGATTTCATGAAAGTAAAATAGCTGTGCGGTTCTGGATCATTACCATTATCTGTGTAGTAATGTCTATTGTAACACTGAAAATGCGATAAGGGAAATGAGTCACAGACTGGTCATACTAGGCGGAGGCGAAAGCGGGATAGGGGCAGCCATCCTGGGGAAGAAGGTTGGATATGAAGTCTTCCTGAGTGACGGTGGCCAGCTGAAAGCTTCCTATAAACAAGAGCTCTTTGATAACGGAATTGAATTTGAAGAAGGACAGCATACAGCTGAAAAAATCTTATCGGCCAGTGAAGTGATGAAGAGTCCGGGTATTCCTGAAAAGAATGAAATGGTAAAACAGATCAGGGCCCAGGGAATTCCGGTGATCAGCGAGATAGAACTCGCCTATCGCTTCAAGGGAAACAGCAGGATTGTGGCTATTACAGGCAGTAATGGTAAAAGTACCACTACGGCTCTTACGTATCATATCTGTAAAACGGCCGGACTGGATTGTGCGATGGTAGGTAATATCGGCATCTCTTTTGCCAAACAGGTGGCACTGGATCCGAAAGAGATCTATGTAGTAGAAGTAAGTTCTTTTCAGCTGGATGATATCAAAGAATTCCGGGCAGATATAGCGATGCTGCTGAATATTACCGAAGATCACCTCGACAGGTATGACTACCGATTCGAGAATTATATCAACAGTAAGTTCAGGATCATCGAAAACCAGACACCAAATGATTATTTCATCTATTGCCAGGATGATGAAGTAATCATGCAAAAACTCCCATTACTAACCATTCATACTAACCCATTACCATTCTCTATGAAACAAGAAGTAAAAAAAGGCGGCTACATCAAGGGCGACCAGATGATGCTGAGAATCCAGGAAGAAAGAGTAAGCATGAGTATCTATGACTTTGCTCTGAAAGGCAAACACAACAACTACAACACTATGGCAGCAGGCATCGCAGCCGCAACGCTCGGCATTCGCAAAGAGAAGATCCGCGAGGCAGTTAAGAATTTCCATAGCCTTGAGCATAGAATGGAGTTTGTAGCCATGGTAAGAGGTGTTGAGTTTATCAACGACAGTAAAGCAACCAATGTGAACAGTACCTGGTTTGCCCTGGAGAGTATGAACAAGCCAACCGTATTGGTATTGGGTGGTACTGATAAGGGTAATGATTATGGTTTGATCGCCGACCTCGTAAAGGATAAAGTCAAAGCGATCGTATGTATGGGTGTGGATAATAAAAAGATCATAGAGGCTTTTAAAGATATTGTTCCGGTAATCGTAGAAACAGATTCTGCTAAAAAAGCGGTAAATGCTTCTTTCAAATTAGCTGAAAAAGGAGATGTGGTACTGTTAAGTCCGGCCTGTGCCAGCTTCGACCTCTTCAAAAACTATGAAGACAGGGGAAGGCAGTTCAAAGACGCAGTAAAGGAATTGTAATCATCAGATCCCGCCCTGGCGGGAGAAAATGCGGCAATTTGAAATAGACGATAAATGATGATATTCCATTTTCATCCCGGCTAAGCCGGGACAAACTGCTACATTTTCAAATTAAACTCTTGTATGGGTGAAATAAAAGATACGCTTTTTTCACAAATGCCGAGCATCGGTGGCATGCGTGGACAACTGGTAAACCGTACCCGGGGTGATAAATACATCTGGGGTATTGTGGTATTGTTGTCTTTGATATCTATCCTTGTGGTGTATAGTGCTACCGGTTCACTGGCGTATAAAATGTATAAGGGTAATACAAATGTCTACCTGTTTAAGCAGGTATCCTTTTCATTGTTGGGATTATTGGTGATCTATTTTCTGCATCGGATCAATTATACTATTTTCTCAAAAGTGGCCACGATACTATTTCTGGTGTCGATCCCATTATTATTGTATACATTATTTTTTGGTGCCAAGATCAACGATGGAAGCCGATGGATCAAACTGCCCATCATCAACATGACCATCCAGACCAGCGACCTCGCCAAACTGGCACTGTTCATGTATATTTCACGCCTGCTGAGTAAAAAGCAGGAAGTAATCAAGGATTTCAAAAAGGGATTTCTGCCCGTTGTTACGGCTGTGTTGATTATCTGTGCCCTGATTATGCCGGCTAATTTATCCAATGCCTTGTTAACGGGTGCTACGGCATTGCTGCTGATGTTTATTGGGCGTGTAAGTATCAAACATATCCTGCTAACCATTGGTGTAGCACTGATACCGGTAGTGCTGATTGTTATGACTGCCGTTTTTACTTACGACGGCAAACAAAAAACGGAAGCCCCCAAAGCTGGTATCGCAGAAAAAGCAAAATCTTTCGGACGTATCGGTACCTGGGTAAAACGCGTGCAGGATTTTATGTACGCCAAAGACAATGAAACGCCCTACCAGGTGCAGCAGGCCAAGATTGCCATTGCCAATGGAAGTGTATTGGTAGGACTGGGTCCCGGTAACAGCCGACAGCGGAATTTTTTACCGCAGGCCTATAACGACTTTATTTACTCCATCATCATAGAAGAGTACGGTTTGCTGGGCGGTGCGTTCATGATTTTTATTTACCTGGTCTTTTTATTCCGGTGTATCCGCATTTTCCGACGCTGTCCTTATGCATTTGGCGCCTTCCTGGCATTAGGGTTGAGTTTTACACTGGTGATACAGGCTATTGCCAACATGGCCGTAAATGTAAATCTGGTACCGGTAACCGGGGTAACACTTCCGCTGGTAAGTATGGGAGGAAGTTCTTTCCTGTTCACCTGCGGCGCGATCGGCATCATATTAAGTGTGGCGCGAAATGTGGAGCAGGTGGAGGGCAAGGAACCTGTTCCGCAACCGGTAGTGACTGCAGAAACCGAAACAAATAAAACAGTACCGGCTTGAGTAAGCATAAACATACCAAAGTGATCATCGCAGGTGGTGGTACCGGTGGACATATATTCCCGGCCATCGCTATCGCCAATGCGTTAAAGCAGGAAGAGCCTTCTGCAGAGATCCTGTTTGTAGGGGCCAGGGGGAAAATGGAAATGGAGAAAGTGCCACAGGCCGGTTATCCGATCAGGGGCCTGGATATTGCCGGACTCGATAGACAGTCTGTATTAAAAAATATCAGCCTGCCATTCAAGCTTATGAAAAGCTTTTTGCAGGTAAAACTGATCATCGACAAGTTTCAACCGGATGCTGTGATAGGTGTGGGCGGGTATTCTTCTTTCCCGGTATTGCGTTATGCGCAGTCGAAGCGGATTCCCACATTTATTCATGAGAGTAATTCCTTTGCGGGTAAGAGCAACATTCTGCTGGGTAAAAAAGCAACAGCAGTTTTTGTGGCTACGGAGGGGATGGAGAAATTTTTCCCCAAAGACAGACTTTTTATAGTAGGTAATCCTGTTAGAAAAAATATTGTGCAGTCTGCGGTAAGCCGGGAGGAAGCTATCCGATTTTTCGGATTGGATCCCGCCAAAAAAACGGTGTTGGCAATAGGAGGTAGTCTGGGTGCCCGCAGTATTAATGAGGCGCTGGCTTTACACCTGGATGAATTTGAACAGCACCACCTGCAGCTGATCTGGCAAACCGGTAAAACAACCGCGGCAGAATATATACAGAAGGGGTCCGGTAGAAAAAATGTGTGGGTGAACGATTTTATCAAAGAGATGGAAATGGCCTATGCCGCAGCTGATGTAGTGATTAGCCGGGCCGGTGCCATGTCTGTGACCGAATTATGTGTAGTAGGAAAACCAACCGTGTTTGTTCCCTTCCCGCTGGCGGCAGAAGATCACCAGACATCCAATGCCATGCACCTGGTAAACAAACAGGCGGCATGGATGGTGAAGGATCAGGAAGCAAAGAGTAAACTGGTGTCAACGGTGATAGCGCTGGTAAAAGATGAGGCCCTGCAGCAACAGTTCCGAACCAATTCCAGGCTGCTGGCTGTGCCGGATGCAGATGAAGTGATTGCCAAAGAAATATTGAAACATATCAGGTGAGTACATTAAACAACATACGGAAGATCTATTTCATCGGCATCGGTGGGATCGGCATGAGTGCATTGGCCCGTTATTTCAAAGCCAAAGGCGCTGATGTGAGCGGTTACGATAAAACAAGTACCCCCCTTACCCGCGAGCTGGAAGCTTCAGGTATTGCCATTCATTATGAAGAACGCGTAGACCTGGCTCCCAAAGATGCGGATGCGATCGTATACACACCGGCCATCCCGGCGCAGCATGCTGAACTGGTCTATTACCGCGAGAACGGATATACCGTAGTGAAGCGGAGTGATGTATTACAATGGATCACCGAAGGTTCTTTTAATATCTGCGTGGGTGGCACCCATGGTAAAACAACGGTCACGTCCATGACCGCTCACCTGTTGCGCCATACGGGTTATGGTTGTAATGCTTTTCTGGGGGGTATCGCAGCCAACTACAACACCAACTTCTGGAGCAGCAATAAAAATGTAGTGGTAGTGGAAGCGGATGAGTATGACCGCAGCTTTTTAAAACTGGTTCCGGATGTAGCGGTTGTTACCGCCATGGACCCCGATCACCTGGATATTTATGGCACACCCGAAGAAGTAGTGAATGCGTTTATCCAGTTCTCGCAAAAAGTAAAACCCGGCGGTTGTCTGGTTACGAAATATGACCTGGAGAGAGGAGAAGAGCTGAAAGCATCACACCATTATACCTATAGTTTCGAAGATGTACGGGCAGATGTATATGCAGCGAACAGGAAAGTAGTGAACGGTAGTTATGTATTTGATGTAGTGAATGAAGATTGGACCATCAAAGAAGTGGTATTGCATATGGGTGGGCTGCATAATATCGAAAACTGTGTAGCAGCCATCACAGTGGCCAAATACCTGGGTATTGCGGATGATAGGATCAAAGCGGCCGTTGCCGATTTTAAGGGGGTAAGGAGAAGGTTTGAGTATGCGCTGAAAAACGAAAAACATGTATTAATCGATGATTATGCGCACCATCCCGAAGAACTGCGGGCGTTGATCAGTGGAGTGAAGAGCATTTTCCCTGGAGATAAACTGACATTGGTATTCCAGCCGCATTTGTTCAGTCGTACCAACGATCTGGCCGATGAATTTGCGATCAGCCTGGATATGGCCGATGAAGTGATTCTGTTACCCATTTACCCCGCCCGCGAATTGCCGATGCGGGGTGTAAGCAGCGAACTGGTGATGAGTAAAATGCAGGTGGCCAAACGGCAGGTACTGAGTAAGGAAGAACTGAAAACATGGGTGGCAGAACACCAACCCGGATTATTGGTAATGGCTGGCGCCGGTGATATTGATGCACTGGTGCAGCCGGTGAAAGATTTGTTGCAGAACGGATAACTATGCGTAAGTACAACTGGAAAAAAATACTGGTGAACACCCTTTGGGTGCTGGCAGGCATCGGAGCCATTGTGCTTCTGGGCGCAGCCATGCAGCAAAAGAACCGGAAGCGTTGTACAGGTGTAAAGATTGAGATCTCCGGTGCCGAACGGCATATGTTCATTGATGAGAAAGATGTGATGGAGATGCTGAAAACAGCCGGTACTGTTACCGGCACCAGTATGGCATCTCTGAACCTGCGGCAGATGGAATCGATGGTGGAAAAGAACCCATGGGTGAAAAACGCCGAAATGTTCCTGGATAATACACAGGTATTACAGGTTACCATAGAAGAACGCCAGCCGGTAGCAAGGGTATTTACCTTGGGTGGCAATTCTTTTTACCTCGACAGTAATTCGATGCGCCTTCCGCTCAGTGATAAACTATCGGCCCGGGTACCCATTTTTACAGGATTCCCTTCTGATAAAGAAGTGTTGTCCAAACCGGATAGTGTCCTGCTGAATAAAGTAGTGGAAGTGGGAAAATATATCCTCGCAGATTCTTTCTGGATGGCGCAGGTAGCGCAGGTGGATATTACGCCCCAATCAGGCTTTGAACTGGTGCCGGTGGTTGGAGACCATATAGTGGTGATGGGCGATGCGGATGACCTGAACCGCAAATTCACCCGGCTGAATACTTTTTACCAGCAGGCCTGGTTACAGCATGGGATCAATACGTACGAGCGGCTGGATATCCAATATGATAACCAGGTAGTAGCTATCCGCAAAGGAACCATGAAAGCCAGGGTAGATTCGGCACGTGTACATGCTCTTATGCAGGGCATGACGGAAGGTGCTGCACTGGGGCTGCTGGATAGTACCCGCATCAACAATCCGGTGCCGGTTAACAGACCGGTGGTGATCAAAGACAGTGTTGTAAAAACCAGGCCGGTAACCGCTCCTGCAAAAACAGGATTGACAAATCCAAATTCTACACCTGTTGTAAACAATAAAGGAACCAATAAGCCGTTATCAAATGTGAAGAAAGCGACAGCGAAGAAAACAGTGGCCAGGAAACCCGCGGCAAAGAAGAAAACACCGAGGGCAGTGATGAATAAAAATAGATAAACGTGAGTCGTGAGTCGTCAGTCGTGAGTGTTCTTTTGACTCACGACTGACGATTCACGACTCACGACAAAATAACAACTACCAATCACCAAACAACTAAAACACAACACATGAACCACAACGAATCACCCATCATTGTTGGCCTGGACATCGGTACAACAAAGATTGCAGCCATTGCCGGCCGTAAAAACGAGTATGGCAAGCTGGAGATCCTGGGTTTTGGCCGCGCCAACAGCAATGGCGTTCAGCATGGACAGGTACTGAACATCGACCAGACCATCAAAGCCATCCAGCAGGCGCTGGAGAACTGCTACGAAAGCAACCCCGATCTGGAGATCAATGAAGTATATGTAGGTATTGCCGGGCACCATATCAAGAGTCTGCAAACCCGTGGCGATATCGTTCGCCAGGATGCGGATACTGAGATCAAACGCCCGGAGATCGAGCAGCTGATCAATAACCAGCGGAAAACCTTTATTCCTGCCGGCGACCAGATCATTGATGTGATCCCGCAGGATTTTCACGTGGATAATATCCAGAACATCAAAGATCCGATCGGTTATAACGGGGTGAAAGTGGGAGCTAACTTCCATATCATCACCGGCGACAGGAACGCGATCCGTAATATCAACCGTGCTGTAGAAAGAAGTGGTCTCACTACCAAAGATCTCGTGCTCCAGCCCCTGGCTTCTGCCAGTGCGGTGATGAGCGAGATCGATATGGAAGCTGGTGTGGCCATCCTCGATATCGGTGGTGGTACCAGCGATCTGGCTGTATTTTATGAAGGCATCCTGAAACATACGGCCGTGATTCCTTTTGGCGGAGAGAACATCACCAACGATATCCGTATGGGATTGGGTGTGCTGAAAAGCCAGGCCGAAGCCATGAAAGTGCAGTTTGGATCAGCGCTGGCGGATGAAGCCAAAGCCAATGCCTATATCACCATTCCCGGACTGAAAGGCATGCCAGCCAAAGAGATCAGCGTGAAGAACCTGGCGGCTATTATCCAGGCAAGAATGAGTGAGATCCTCGATTTTGTTACCTATCACCTGAAGCAGGTAGGCCTCGACAGCCGCATGCTGAATGGCGGTATTATTTTAACAGGCGGGGGTTCACAATTGAAACACCTGATCCAGTTAACCGAATATACCACCGGTCTGAATGCCCGTATCGGTTTCCCCAACGAGCACCTGGCGCCAAACCATATTGAGGAACTGAAGAAACCGATGTACTCCACCTGTCTGGGACTGATCCTGAAAGGTTATAGTGATTATGATCACCAGTACAAAGAGTTTACAGAGAAATTCAGGAAAGTGGAAGTACCGCAGAAACTGAAAACCGCTGTGGCAGAAACCCCGGTTGAAACCGTTGCGCCCGTTGCCGCTGTAGATGTGGTAGCCAGAAAAGGAAAGTTCTGGGATAAGTTCAAGAACAACCTGATCGACCTCTTTAAGGAAGAAGAGGACCAGGTGATAAAATAAAAGTGTACTTATAACCGTTAGTACTGTAACCCTTGTAGAAACCCCGTTAATTCAACTAAAAAAGTACGCTATGATTCATTTCGATCTTCCCAAACAGAAATCATCCATCATCAAAGTATTGGGTGTGGGTGGAGGCGGAAGTAACGCCGTTAACTTCATGTTTGAACAGAATATCGAAGGTGTAGATTTCATCATCTGTAATACAGATGCGAAAGCCATCGAACAAAGTAATATTCCCAATAAGATCCAGCTCGGGCCACACCTGACTCAGGGACTGGGTGCCGGTGCCAATCCGGAAGTAGGTAAAAAAGCAACCGAAGAATCGCTCGAAGAGATCAAACGCATCCTCGAAGTGAATACCAAAATGGCATTCATTACCGTGGGTATGGGTGGCGGAACCGGAACTGGTGGTGCCCCCATCATTGCACAGATCTGTAAAGACCTGGGCATCCTTACCGTGGGTATTGTAACCACCCCTTTCGGATTTGAAGGCCCACGCCGTCACCAGCAGGCAGAAGAAGGTATCATGGCATTAAAGCCTTATGTAGATACGCTGCTCGTGATCAGCAACGACAAACTGCGCATGCAGTATGGCAACCTGAAAATGAAAGAAGCTTTTGGTAAGGCCGATAATGTGCTGGCTACTGCCGCTAAATGTATCACCGATATCATCAACAGCCGCGGACATATCATCGTGGATTTTGCCGATGTATGTACCGTGATGAAAAATGGTGGTGTTGCCATACTGGGCAAAGCAGAGCTGGAAGGGGAAGACCGTGCCCAGCGTGCCATTGAAGAAGCTTTGTCATCTCCCTTGCTGAACGATAATGATATCCGTGGCGCCAAATGGATTCTCATCAATATCAACAGCGCCGAAGGGGAGCATGAGTGCACCATGGACGAGCTGGAGATCATCAACAACCACCTGCGCATGCAGGCCGGAGAGAATACAGACGTAATTGTAGGTATGGGTTACGACCCCACACTGGATAAAAAGATCGGGATCACCCTGATCGCAACCGGCTTTGAACACAAAGATCCTTTTGCCAAACCCGTTCAGGCCAAAAAAGCAGAACCACAGCAGGAGAAAATTGTGATGGTACTCGAAACGGAAGCACCGAAAGCTGTAGTTACCGCACCTGTGCAGGAAATAACCGCTCCGGAACCTGCTCCTGTGGCAGAAGCACCGAAAGACCTGATGGCACCCAGTATGCAGGAAAGAATGCCACTGGAAGATATGCTGACCGTTTTCAGTAAACCGGAATTTACTTCCAGTCCGGTACATGTATATGAAGAAGAAAAAGAGTCGGTAGTATTGCAGTTTGAACTGAGCACCGAGATCACCCAGGAAGTAAAAGTGGAAGCGCCGGTAGAAGAAGTACATGTTCCCAAAACCGTGATCGAAGAACTGACCACTTTCCAGGTTAACGAAAAAACAGAAGAGCAGGCACCCATTACCACCATGGGTTTCCTGAGCAAACCTGCTAATATCTACGCAGAGCCTGAGATGCCGGTTCAACAGCAGCAGGCGCCCGCACCTGTTCCCGTTGCAGAAGTGCCTCAGCCAAAGCCACAAACCATAACCAGGGTAGAAGAACCTGAAATGGATATGGAATTGCATATTGTAGAGAAAGAACAACCGGCTCCGGTAGCTCCGGTGGCACATCCTGCCATGCAGGCTGCTTTCCAGGACGATTGTTTTGACGAAAACGAAGAACAGAAAAAAAGAGCGGCAGAGAGGATCCAGAAACTCCGTAACCTGTCGTTTAACATGAATAATTCAGCCGATGCCAATAACGAGTTCGATGCGGTTCCGGCCTATGTACGCAGGAACATGGAACTGTTTGGCAATACGCTGACTTCTGTAGAGAATTTCTACAGTAAATATACTGTGGGTAAGGATGAGAACGACCAGACACAGATCTCAACGATCAATACGTTCCTGGATGGTAAAAAACCAGACTAACCCCTTGCTTGCTATAGTTGTGTTTTACATTGGTGATTTTAGTTGTGACCCCTGGTGAATAACCGGGGGTTTTTGTTGGGGTGGAAGAGGGGGATATCGAATATCGAACATCGAATGTCGAACATCGAATATCGAACAGAAGAACAGATGAACAAGGAACTGATGAATATAAAACTTAGAACCTAAAACCCAGAACTTAAAACCCAAAACTCAAAACCTCCCCTTTGCAATGCCATAAATGCAAGTATTGAGTAGTTCAGTTAAAGAAACGATTGCAACTTTTAAGTCTCATCTTTGTAGTATAATAACCGCGCCTCCACGCCTTTGCGGGAGAAAATTGCTCCCAAAGGCGCAAAGACGCGGGAAAATCAATCATATGGCAACAATACTCATTACTGGTGGAACAGGCATGATCGGCACCCGTTTAACGGCCATGCTGGTAGAAAAGGGATATGAAGTGATCATTCTTACTAGGAACCCGAAAACAAAGCATATTTTACCAGGAGTGAGTTATGCCCGCTGGGATGTGGAACGGCAAACCATTGATCCGGCTGCCATTGCCAAAGCAGATCATATTATTCATCTTGCCGGTGCCGGTGTGGCTGATAAACGCTGGAGCGAATCCCGCAAACAGGAGATTCTGCATAGCCGAACAGCAAGCAGTGCACTGATCGTAAAAGCATTGAAAGAAAATCAGAACCAGGTGCAGTCTGTGGTTAGTGCATCAGCTATCGGCTGGTATGGACCGGATACGGCTAAAAGTCTGGCAGAAGGTTTTCAGGAAGAAGCCCCCGCCGATACTGCTTTCCTCGGAGATACCTGTCGCGCCTGGGAAGCCAGTATAGAACCGGTAACTGCACTGGGTAAACGACTCGTAAAATTGAGGACAGGTATTGTGCTCAGCAGGCAAGGGGGTGCCTTGGTAGAATTTATGAAACCGCTCAAAGCAGGTGTTGCTTCTATCCTGGGCAGTGGCAGCCAGATCGTTAGCTGGATCCATGTAGATGATCTATGCCGCATGTTCCTCTTCGTTATCGAACATACATCACTGCATGGCGCGTATAATGCAGTGGCGCCGCATCCGGTATCTAATAAAGAACTTACCCTTTCTCTCGCGAAGCAAATGCGGGGAAATTTTTATATTCCTGTGTATGTTCCTGCTTTTGTGCTGAAGATCATGCTGGGCGAAATGAGTATTGAAGTATTGAAAAGCGCGAACGTAAGTGCACGTAAAATGCAACTGGCTGGATTTGATTTCGCTTATGCCACTATCGAAAAAGCACTCGCAGAACTGGTTCAGCAGCCATAACGCCTGTTACAGATCTCTTTTCTTGTGTACAGCATAACAGATTACCCAGATAATAGTGGTGAGAATAATTGTGTACGCAATATGCTCCGGTATAATGGCCAGCATATGATCATACGCGGCTTTGGCGTCCTTGCCAAATCGACTGAAAAAAGCAGGTGCCGGGATTAATCGGTCAGAAACTTCAAAGGGCAGGAACCGGCCCACATCATTCATCTTGAAACGGGCATAGGTAACGGCGATATTTTCAATGATCAGGTAATAGAACAGGAAAATGCCCAACGCAATAAAGGCTTTCTTCACTAAATATCCCAGCAGAAAAGCGATCGATAATTGGGAGAAAATCTGCAACAGGAACAGCGGGATATATTGCAGCTGTTCATTCCAGCGACTGATAGAAGCACTGTCTGCATAAATACCGAAACCTGCGGCTACGGCCACATATACCAGCGTAGCAATTAAAGCAATGATCAGTACATCAAACAGTTTGCTGGTAATATATTGTCCCCTGCTCCATCCATCAATGATATTCTGACGATGCGTGCGGAAAGTATATTCATTGGTAACCATCATGATCACCAGGATCGCCGGCAGTAAAATAAAAAAGGAAGAGAAATACGCTACAGAATGCCAGGTTTCAGGAAAGGCAAAAGGATTGCCCAGAAACATTTTGGCAATATTGTTTGTGATCTCTTTACCCGTGGTAGCTTTCAGGTAAGCTACATAGGCCATGGCATTGGTACCGGGATAGGTGAGGGCCACAATACCCAGCATCCACCAGAAAGCAGGGTATTTTTTTATTTTCAGCCATTCTATTTTTATCAGGGAAAGCATTGGGCAGGGTTTTAATTAGTCGTTGGTTAATTCAAAGAATTTGGTCTCCAGGCTTTTCTTTTTCGCAAAGAGTAAATTCAACGTGATGCCTTTCTCAAAACAAAAGCGGTTGATATCTTCCATCGGTGCTGTACCAATGGGGAAGAACAATTGTACCTTGTTTCCTTCCAGCTTGATATGGGTATGTCCGGGAAAGTTGATCAGGAGATCATGCAGTTTTATCGGATTACTGCAGGATAGTTCTACAATATCTTCATTGGTCAATACCTCGTCTACCGGTCCGGCAGTAAGCAGGGTCCCTTTTTTGAGGATGGCCACATGGGTACATACTTTTTCTACTTCGTCCAGCAGGTGACTGGCCATAATAATGGTCTTCCCTCTTTTAGCAAGTTCTTTGATCAGTTCCCTGATCTCGGCAATACCCACCGGGTCAAGGCCGTTGGTGGGTTCGTCAAATACCAATACCTGCGGATCGCCCAGCAGGGCAGCGCCAATGGCGAGTCTTTGTTTCATTCCCAGACTATAGGCACTGAAACGGCTCCGTTTACGCTCGGTCAGTTTTACGATCTCCAGTACCCGGTCAATATCTGCCGCATCGCCACGGCCGCTGATGGCATGGGTAATGTTGAGATTATCTACCGCGGAGAGATAATGATAAAAGTTAGGCGTTTCCAGCAGGGAACCGATCTGTTTGCGGGTTTCGGGAGAGCCGGGTTGTCCGAACCAGGCAAAACTACCGGAGTCTGCTTTCAGGATATCGAGTATAATGCTGAGCATCGTGGTCTTACCACTTCCATTCGGACCCAGTATGCCAAATACGGCACCTTCCGGAACTTCAAAAGAAACACCTTTCAGTGCCTGGATCTTGCCATAGGATTTGGCAATACCATTCAACGTTAGTACAGGTTGCATATAACCTTGTTTAGGGATGTATTCCGAAGATACTCAGTTCTCTGAGATTCTGTGCCAATCTTGATAAGTCGGCGAAACAGGTTTACAAACGGCAAAAAAGGGAGATGGCTGAGAAAATATGCTGCTGATAATTGTTTTTCAGTGAGTTACTATACAATCAGTCCACCTGTTCTGGATCAACTGCTGATCTCACCAAAGCGATACAGGCAGGGCCCATCCATTATTTTGTTCGGTTCTTAGAGGGGCTGGACTTTTTCTGCTTCCACAATTTCGGAAGCAGCTGGTAAAATGAGTACATTTAAACATATACCTGCTATCTGTATGAAACCCATTCCTCTTTGCTGTGCCTTATGGATCGTTCTGATAATGGCTGGTTGCAGCAAAACAAACTCCGGCTCCAGCACGCCCACTTCGCCAGTAACGCCTGTTGTACCAACTACACCATCGCCATCACTAACCTATCAGTTGGTTTGGTCTGATGAATTTAATACAGATGGAAAACCTGATAGCACCAAATGGGGTTATGATGTGGGTGGCACCGGTTGGGGTAATAATGAATTGCAATATTATACAAATGCCCGCCCCGAGAATGCCCGGGTAAGCGGCGGTAATTTGGTGATCGAAACCAGAAAAGAAAGTTTCGGTGGAAAGAACTATACTTCTGCACGACTGCTTACGAAAGGCAAAGCCCAATGGACCTATGGCAAATTCGAGATCAGGGCCAAACTTCCCAGGGGGAGAGGTACCTGGCCGGCTATCTGGACACTGGCAGCTACCAATCCGCTGGTATGGCCCGATGATGGAGAACTGGATATTATGGAAGAAGTGGGCTATGATCCCAATATGATTCATGGCACTGCGCATAGCAAACTATATAATGGAGCCAATGGCAAACAAAAGGGCGGAAGTGTTTTGATTAAAGATGCACAGGATTCTTTTCATGTATATAGTATGGAATGGACAGCGTCTTCGGTAACCTGGTTGGTGGATGGTAATTTTTATTTTGTATATAATAATCCCAATACAGGAACAGATGCCTGGCCTTTTCTCAGGAACTTTTTCCTCATCCTGAATATTGCCATCGGTGGAAACTGGGGTGGGGTGCAGGGTGTAGACGATAGTATTTTCCCGCAGAGCATGCTAATCGATTATGTTCGGGTTTACCAGCAGAAATGACCTGGCTTGCGTATGGATTTTGTATCTTACTGATCCATGTCGTTAAGCATCCGCACAAAAGATATTGGGGCCATTATTCATGACCTGAAAAATGCGGAACTCTCCGTGTACGAACAATCGCTGCTGGCCCAGCTGGAAGCGAAACTGGAAAAAGGAGGCCTCTCCGGACAAAGGATCCTATCCTACCATCTTCAGCCAGTAAACATCAAAACACTGTTGGAAGAAGAAGTGGTTACGCTGCTTCAAAACCAGCAACACGCGGTAGAGATACAATTGCATGCGCCACCCGAAACCACGCTTGTAATGGCTGATCTTTTTTATCTGCGTATTGTAATGGCAGCTGTATTGCATTATCTCACAGATCATGCCGGTCTGAGAACGCTCTCCCTGCTGATTACGCGTGGCGAAGAAAAATGTATCCTGGAAGTAGAACAGCCGGTTGATCCGTATGTGATTGCGTTGACTGATAAAGAAACCAGAGCTTCCCATGTATTAGCTGTATGCCGGAAACTGATGGAAGAAATGAACGGGGAACTGATCTATACACAGTCCGGTAACAGCAGTAATTATTTCAATCTGAAGATACCACTTGCCTGAGAACTGTATACCGCAAAAGCAAACGGACACATCATCTGATATGTCCGTTTGCTTTATCTTAAACTGTAACGATTAATTTCTGATAGGTCGGCCGCTTTTTAAAACGCTCTGGATCCTTTCCAGTGTTTTCTTTTCTCCGCAAAGACTTAAGAAAGCTTCTCTTTCCAGGTCCAGCAGGTATTGTTCGCTTACCAGGCTCTGGCTACTCAGATCGCCGCCGCACATTACATACGCCAGTTTGCGGGCCACTACGGCATCGTGATCGGTAGCATATCCTCCGCGCCACATACCGTTGATGCCGGCCAGCATGGCACCCAGACCCTGGCGTCCCATTACTTTTACATCTTTGCGCTGTTGAGGAATAACATATCCCTGGTCGGCCATTTCGATCACCGATTTTTTCGCTTCCGCAATGCGTCGGCTGCTGTTCATCACTACTTCATCCAGTCCTTTACGTAAAATGCCCATCTCAAAACCTTCCTGTGCCGAGGTAGCCACTTTTGCCGTAGCAATGGCAAAAAAGCGATTCTTCAGAGTTACGGTTTCGGGTTCATCTTCATGCAGTTCATCACCGGCACGTAAAGCAAATTCTTTGGTACCGCCACCACCGGGAATCAATCCTACACCCAACTCTACCAGTCCGATATAAGTTTCTGCTGCCGCGCAGATCTTATCCGCATGCAGGTTGATCTCGCAACCACCGCCCAGCGATAAACCGTGTGGCGCCGTTACCACCGGAACAGAAGAATAGCGTACCCGCATCATACTGTTCTGGAACATACGGATGGCCATATCCAGTTCATCGTATTCCTGTTCAATGGCCAGCATAAAGATCATCCCTACATTGGCACCCGCGCTGAAATTGGGGCCATCGTTGGCGATCACCAGTCCTTTGAACTTCTCTTCTGCCACACTGATCGCTTTATTCAATCCTTCCAGCACTTCGCCGCCAATACTGTTCATCTTGGTGCTCCATTCAAAACCGGCAACACCATCACCGATATCGTAGAGTTTGCAGGCGCTGTTTTTCCATACCAGTTTATCTGCATGATGGTTTAAAATGATAAACGCATCACCGCCCGGCATGGCTTTATAGGTTTTGGTAGCCACATCATAGTATAAACGTTTGCCCGCTTCCACTTTATAGAAACTGGTGGCACCGCTGCTGATCATCTCATCTACCCATGCCGCTACTTGATAACCGGCCGCTTTCATGGCTTCCACGGTTTTCACCACACCTACGGTATCCCAGCTTTCAAAAGCACCGATCTCCCAGCCAAAGCCTGCCATCATTGCATCATCTACACGGTAAATTTCATCGCTGATTTCAGGGATACGATGGGAGATATAAGAGAAGAGAGCGTAATGGAACTGTCTGTAAAATTCTCCTGCCTTATCCGGCGAAGCACTCAGCATTTTGATCCGCTGTTTCAGGTCCTCTACCGGTTTGGCCGCGTCAATACTCGCAAATTTGGGTTTTACCCTGGCACCATATTCCATAGTCTGCAGGTTCAGGGTAAGAATTTCTTTGCCTGCGGCAGATTTGGTTTTTTTGAAAAAACCCTGTCCGGTTTTATCTCCCAGCCAATTATTGTTTACTACCGTATCTAACCAGGCAGGGATGGTGAAAATATCTTTGGCTTCGTCTGCCGGACAATTATCCGCAACGCCTTTGGCCACTTTTACCAATGTATCAATACCCACCACATCTGCTGTTCTGAAAGTGGCTGATTTGGGTCGGCCAATAATGGGGCCGGTCAATGCATCCACCTCATCAATACTTAAACCCAGTTTGTTCATGATATGAAAAATGCTCATGATGCTGAATACCCCGATGCGGTTGGCAATAAAAGCAGGGGTGTCTTTACACAGTACGGTGGTTTTACCCAGGTACAGATCGCCATACTGCATCAGAAAATCAACCACTTCCGGATCGGTATGCGGGGTAGGAATGATCTCGAGCAAACGCAGATAACGGGGTGGATTAAAAAAGTGCGAGCCACAGAAATGTTTCCTGAAGTCTTCACTCCGGCCCTCGGCCATCATATGAATAGGAATACCGGATGTATTGGAAGTAATCAAGGTACCCGGTTTGCGGAACTGTTCTACTTTGGCATAAATCAGCTGTTTAATATCCAGTCGCTCTACCACTACTTCAATGATCCAGTCGCAGCTGGCGATATCTTTCATGTTATCGTCAAAATTGCCCGTGCTGATGCGTTTTACCACGTCTTTGGTAAAAACAGGCGATGGGTTGCTTTTGACAGCTGCCTGCAATGCGTCATTTACCAGTTTATTCCGTTCGGCGGGTTTGGTACTTTCTTCCGCGCCCTTGGATACCATATCTAACAAGAGTACCTGTACGCCGATTCCCGCAAAATGACAGGCGATACGCGAGCCCATGACACCACTACCTAAAACAGCAACTTTCCGGATAGAACGTTTCATATAACAATGCTTTGTGTAAAAATAGTTAGTTATGCAACTAATTTCTCGAAATGGGTAGACTTTTTTTTGGGAGAGCTGATATCGGGTGTTTTCAGCGGGAAAGTGGGTAGCATAAACGGGAGCAGGAAGGCCCTGAAAAGAAAATAGTTAACTGCTTTACCTGGGGGATAACGCAGTTAACTATTAGGTGTGTACATGTCGCGCTGTGCGAGTACAATGGTTGTCATTCTTCGGCTGTTGCTGCACCTTTATATGCCATATACAGGCAGACCAGGTATACAACAACCAGTGTGAATACTAACATAGTGGGGGATTTAGATGTTAATTTAGACCTTTTTCAGAAAGAAACATTTCCAATCACAACATTATTTATTAAGACATGTGGATTGTGTAATTGTTAGTTAAACTATCGCAAAGGATCTGTTAAATCCTTAGTCTCCTCAGTTTGAGGGCTTTGTGATCCGGTTGATGCGATTGATTTACCGCCCTTTAAGCCTAATGACCTTTTAAAAATTACACCCGCTTTTTGCCGTTGATTCTGTTATTTTTGTCTACATGAAGATCGATGCCGCAATGGTTGATAACCTGGCCCACCTGGCAAGGCTGCGTTTCTCTGAAACGGAAAAAGAAGGTATCCGTACCGATCTGGAGAAGATGGTGGCATTTGTAGAGAAATTACAGGCCGTTGATACCACTGGTGTGGCTCCTTTGCTGCATATCAGCGATGCGGCCAATGTGCTTCGCGAAGACGAGGTTCGCGGCTCTATCAGTCGCGAAGAAGCTTTGCTGAATTCGCCGGTGGCCGACACCACATTTTTTAAGGTTCCCAAAGTAATCAGGAAATAAATTCATCTAACCCTTTTATCAAAACACAACCATGAGTGACGCGATCATCAAATTGGAAGATATCCAGAAAAGTTATTTCATGGGTAACCAGGCCATCCCTGTTTTGAAGGGCATTACGCTGGATATTTTTAAAAACGAATATGTGGCGTTGATGGGCCCCTCTGGTAGTGGTAAAAGTACGTTGATGAATATCCTGGGTTGCCTCGATTCACCTACCGGTGGCAGGTATATCCTGAACGATAAAGACGTCAGTAAAATGGCAGATGATGACCTGGCCGAAGTACGTAATACCGAGATCGGTTTCGTATTCCAGCAGTTTAATCTGCTGCCCCGTTTAACAGCCGCAGAAAATGTGGCACTGCCATTGATTTATGCCGGTGTCAGCAAAAAAGAAAGGCACGAACGCGCCCTGGAATCTTTGAAAAAAGTAGGATTGGAAGATCGAAGTCACCACAAATCGAATGAGCTGAGTGGTGGCCAGATCCAGCGGGTAGCCATTGCCCGTGCACTGGTAAACAATCCTTCCATCTTACTGGCCGATGAGCCCACCGGTAATCTCGATTCCCGTACTTCTGTGGAAGTAATGGAGATCTTCGGCAAACTGCAGGCAGCCGGTAATACCGTGGTACTGGTTACCCACGAAGAAGACATTGCCCATTACGCACACCGCGTGGTTCGTTTGCGCGATGGTTTGGTAGAGAGCGATACCATGCGCGAAGCGTCAACCATACATCACTAAGCGTTGCATCGGTTACCAGCAAACCGAACTTTTCTTCGCGGGCTTTGTTGCTTACCTGTATCATACTCACGACAATAACACATGGCATTAAAAATATATACCAAAACGGGTGATCTGGGTAAAACTTCACTGATCGGCGGGACTAAAGTTCCCAAGAGCCACCTGCGCATTGAAACCTACGGAACCGTAGACGAATTGAATTCAAATATTGGCCTGGTAAGTGACCTGCTTACCGACCAGCATTCGAAAGATATACTGAAAGAGATCCAGGACCGTTTATTTACCATCGGCTCTTCCCTCGCCTGCGATCCGGAGAAGGAACCGCTGATGAAGATGCCCGACCTGAAAGAATCTGATATCGTTCTGCTCGAAAAAGAGATCGATGCGATGAACGAGGTGTTGCCACCCATGAAATTTTTTGTGTTACCCGGCGGACATGTAGCCATCTCTACCGCACATGTAACCCGCTGTGTATGCCGCCGTGCAGAAAGATTATGTGTGAACATGCAGGAGCATGAACTCTTCGTAGACCCACTCGTGATCAAATACCTGAATCGCTTAAGTGATTATCTCTTTGTACTCTCCCGTTATGTGGGTCATCTATTACAGGTAGCCGAAATTCCCTGGAAACCGAGGGTAGGCTAATTTGCTAATTTGAAAATGTGCTAATTTGAAAATGCAGTTGAGAAGCGAATGATTGCCCCCATTTTCAAATTTTCAAATTGCCCCATTTTCAAATTATCCTCCCGTCTTTCATATGCAATACCCTGTCGCTCATTCCCGCCAGATCTTCGTTATGGGTAACGATCAGGAAAGTCTGTTTAAAATCATTGCGCAGCTGTACAAATAGTTCGTGGAGTTCTTTGGCGTGAACGCTGTCCAGGTTACCGGTAGGTTCATCGGCGAAAACGATGGAGGGGTTATTGATAAGGGCCCGGGCCACGGCTACCCGCTGTTGCTCGCCCCCGGAAAGTTCCTGGGGTTTGTTCTCCATCCGGTTGGCCAGCCCTAAAGTTGTTAACAATTCTGCGGCCCTGTCGGCTACTTCCTTTTTTTTCCGGCCCGCGATCCAGGCCGGGATCGACACATTCTCCAAAGCCGAAAATTCAGGCAACAGGTGGTGAAACTGGAAAACAAAACCGATATGCCTGTTCCGGAAAGCGGCCAGTTTTTTGCCCTCCAGCTTGTCAACCTGCTGTCCATCCAGCCAGATATGGCCTTCATCGGCCTTATCGAGCGTGCCGAGTATATGTAAAAGGGTACTTTTTCCGGCGCCGGATGAACCCACAATACTCACAATCTCGCCGGTTTGCACGGTGATATCCACGCCTTTGAGTACCTGTAAACTGCCGTATTTCTTGGTAATATGTTCTGCTTTCAGCATCCGGAAAGGTCCTGTTTTGGTTACAAACCTACAACAGGGGGCGGGTTAAAGGCCAATTTTTGAACATTTCTTTGCACAGACTGCAAAACTCCCATTTGGTGGTTTCGTTTATACGGCTACATTTGCAAAAAATTAAAAGGTAAAATATGTTCTGGACATTAGAATTGGCAAGTTACCTGGAAGAGGCCCCCTGGCCCGCAACAAAAGACGAACTGATCGATTATTCTATCCGTAGCGGTGCACCGCTGGAAGTGGTAGAGAACCTGCAGGAGCTGGACGATGAAGGGGAAGTGTACGAGAGCATCGAAGATATCTGGCCTGATTATCCAAGCCAGGAAGACTTCATGTTCAACGAAGACGAATATTAATCCTTACCACCCTTCTGGGAATCAGGTAACCGGTATACGTAAAAAAGCCATCATGCTGTATAGCGTGATGGCTTTTTTGTTGGCCGGCTGCAGAATCAGTTTTGAACACCTGTTGTGTCACTCACTTGTACAGTAGTACCTGCAGCAGCATTATTGTTTTTTGAAACTGTATTTGAAATAAAGCAATACCAGCGTTAATACAAGCACTACCGTATTGGCCACAATCACCGGTCCGCTGTGAATGGCAAAACCGTAAGTAAGCCATACAAGGGTGCTGGTGATAACAATCAGGATCATCCAGATACTCAGATCTCCCACACTTCTCGACTGCCAGGATTTATACACCTGCGGAATAAACGTAATCGAAGTAAGAAACGACCCGAAATACCCGATATATTCAACCCAATTAGCTGGTATATTCATATCGCTGATTTTAAATGCTACTTATCTTTTAATAACCCATAATAATCATACCCCAATCATATTAATCTGCGTTAATCTGCGTTAATCTGCGATCCCCAGTTTCTGCATCACTTCATTACTCACACCGGTGGTAGAATAACCGCCATCATGAAACAGGTTCTGCATGGTTACCATCCGGGTCAGGTCTGAGAACAGGGTAATACAATAGTTGGCACAATCTTCTGCGGTAGCATTGCCCAAAGGTGCAATGGCATTGGCATAATCATAGAAATCGCCAAAACCTTTGATACCGGTACCGGCCGTGGTTTTGGTAGGCGACTGCGATACGGTATTGATCCGCACTTTTTTCTCCAGTCCGTAGTGATATCCGAAACTACGTGCAATCGATTCCAGCATGGCTTTGATATCGGCCATATCGGTATAGAAAGGATAAGTACGCTGCGCGGCCATATAGGTCAAAGCCACTACGCTGCCCCATTCACTGATGGCATCTAATTTTTTGGCAACGGCCAGCATTTTGTGAAAGGACATAGCAGATACATCAATGCCCTTCATGAAAAAATCGTAATTGGCCTCTGTGTAGGGAATATTCTTACGGATATTCACACTCATGCCGATCGAGTGCAGTACAAAATCTATTTTGCCACCCAGGATCTCCTGCGATTGGGTAAACAGGGTCGTTAACTCTTCCACACTGGTAGCATCGGCCGGAATGATCTGTGAACCTGTTTTTTCAGCCAGTTTCTTGATCTCGCCCATACGCATGGCAATGGGGGCATTGGTTAATACGAATGTGGCACCTTCCTCATGTGCTTTCTCTGCTACTTTCCAGGCAATCGAATTTTCATCCAGTGCACCGGTTATAATACCGCGTTTTCCTTTTAATAAATTGTAGGCCATAGTCTCGTTGGTTTAGAATGTTAACAGGTCGTAAAAGTATAGAATATCTCGAACAATTAGCGGATTAGCGGATGACGGATTTGCGGATTGCTAACTGCTTAATCCGTGAATCCGCAATCAGCAAATTGAAATTTCAATTCATCATCTCCCTTGCATTCTCCATCGCAGCGGCAGTGGGCTTTTCTCCGCTCAGCATACGGGCAATAGCGGTGATGCGTTCGTCGGGGTTCAGGAGGCGTATATTGGTTTTTACCGCATCGTTTTTAATCTCTTTGTACACAAAGAAATGGGCATTCGCTTTTCCGGCTATCTGGGGTTGGTGGGTAATACAGATGATCTGCCGGCTACTGGCCAGTCCTTTCATGATCAACCCCACCTGTTTGGCGGCTTCGCCCGAAATACCGGTATCGATCTCATCAAAGATCATGGTAGGCAGATCAATGGATTGGGCCACCAGCGATTTAATGCATAACATCAAACGGCTCAGCTCACCACCACTGGCTACTTTGCGGATGGGTTCAAAGCGATTGCTCTTATTGGCGTCGAATAAAAAATCAATCTGGTCTTTGCCCGAAAGGGTCAGTGTATTGTCTTTCAGTTCCACTTTCAAACGGGCATTGGGCATACCTACCTGCGCCAGTAAGGCATTTACTTTTTCTTCCAGCGGTTTGGCCTGTTGGTGGCGGGCTTTGGAAAGCTGTTCTGCCAGTGTTTTTGCTTCAGTAAATAAGCGGTTGGTCTCTTTTTCCTTGCCCGCAATGGTATCGTCCATATCCAGTACCGCCCTGAGTTTGTTTTCCAGTTCCCGTTGCAGTTCCAGTAACTGGGCCGTTGTTTGCACACCGTGTTTTTTGATGAGCTTATAACCATCCATCAAGCGCTGGTTAATCCATTCAATTCTTTTCTCATCGTAGTTCACCGTATCGTTGATCCGGTCTACTTCATCGGCAATATCCTGCAGTTCTATCTGTGTACTCTGTAGCCTTTCTATCACAGCAGAAAGATCGGGATGAAAAGAAGCATAACCGTGTAACTGGTTCAGCAGTTGTTTTAATATCTGAACCACCGGCTGCTCACTTTCTTTCAGGTCGTAACCAACTTTCGTGAGAGTAGTTTTAATGCCTTCGGCATTGCTCAGCAGTTTCAGCTCGTTATCCAGTTCTTCGAGTTCGTTTTCTTTCAGTCCGAGTTCATTCAGTTCATCAAACAGGAACTGGTTATAGTCCAGTTCTTTGGTAAAAGCCGCTTTCTGTTGTTGCAATGCTTCCAGTTCTTTGCCAGCTGTTTGCCATTGCCGGTAAATAGTCTGATAAGCAGCTAAGCGGCTTTCATTATTCGACAGTGCATCCATTACTTCGCGCTGAAAATCGGCATCGCCCAGTTCCAGTGTATCAAACTGCTGGTGAAGATCTACCAGTAAAGAAGCCAGTGCTTTTAACTGCTGTAACGTAGCAGGTGTATCGTTAATAAAGGCCCGTGATTTACCATTGGCCGCGATCTCTCTGCGTAATACCAGTTCTTCTTCTATATCCAGGTCGTTCTCTTTTAAAAAATCAAGTACGGCCTGTTTGTGGTCTACGGTAAAACTTCCTTCAATAAAACATTTTTTCTGCGTATTCACCAGCACCGAGCTGTCGGCTCTCTCGCCCAATATCAGGCTCAGTGCTCCCATCAGGATACTTTTACCCGCACCGGTTTCTCCGGTAATGATATTCAGCTGTGATGAAAAATCGATCCCGATCTCATCAATGATGGCGTAGTTCTGTATGAAGAGTTTACGTAGCATGTTTTTTTGTGAGGCGTGAGGCGTGAGGCGTGAGTGGTGAGTAGTGAGTAGGCAGAGACAGCAAACTCACTACTCACTACTGACCACTCACAATTAGACTCCCCCGCAATTTATACCAGACAATCCTGTTATACAAATACATGTAAGAAATACCTACCCTCCCCCCGTTTATTCACCCTTACAGCGGGCAATACCTGATTTGGCTCTCTGGTCAAGCGAATCTTTGTATTCATGGTCGTCCATGTCCAGGCATTTCTGGTAATACGTGATGGCGAGGGCTTTCTGTCCTCTTTTTTCATAGATCTGGGCTATCTGTAAAGCGGCCCGGGCAGCATAATATTCAGGCCGGTGTTCGCCCAGCCGGATGGCGATCAGGTAATTGCGGATCGCATCGTCTTCCCGGTTCAGGTCGTCGTAGATACGGGCTACCCGGTAGGCAAATTCCAGTTTCTCTTCTTCTGCGGCAAAATCATCTTCTGTTTTGCCCTGCAGCAGGGCAGCAGCATCGATGGCATAACCGCCATCACTTAAGAGGCGGGCTTTCAGCAGGAGTTTATTGGGCCATTTGCCCGACTTCGCATCTTTCAGCGCCTGTTTATCGGCATCGGCATCGGTAGCTCCTTTTTTCAGGATATTTTTTCTCACTTCCTCCGCTTTGGCCTGGTTGCCCTGCAGGTAATAACACCAACTCAGTTTCTGGTAAGCATCCCGCACATAAAATTTCCCTTTAAAATTGGCAAGAAAACTCTCCAGGTAACGCGCCGCTTCCTGGGTTTCCAGGTGGTATATTTTGGTGAAACCCAGTTCAAAATCCCAGATGCCGGTTTTCAGGTACTCGTCTGATTTATTCCGGGCCAGGATCACATTTTTGGCATACTCCGATTGTTTGTTGTTGATGCCAAGATTGGCCGCCATATAGGCATGCAGGTGATTGTTTACGAGGTCCAGTTTACGCTGCTGGGTAAAGACCAGCGCTTCTTCTTTTTTATTCTCGATGTAGAACATCAGATAAGGATACATGAAGGCTGCTTCATTAAAAAAAGCCCTGGCCCAGGGATCGTTGCTGTTGATAAAGCCCCGCACGATCTTCATGCCCTCTGTTAAAGAACCCCGCATGCCGAAGAGACTGGCAATCCATTTATATCCTTTGGGTATGGTTCCCACCACCGCCTGCAGCGATCCATATATCAGATCATTTGGTGCAAAACCCGGAAACTGTTTGCGGTTCTCTTTGATCAGTTGATAGGCTTTGCGGAAATCCCAACCCGCATCCCAGAGTTTCCCGAATTTGATGGCGGCGCCTGCCTTGTGTACTTTTACGAGGCTGAGACTATATAAATAGAAAGGGGAGCTCTTAGGTCCTTCCTGCAGCAGACCGATCCTTTCCGCAAAACGCGGATAACGCTGCTGGAATTCGTTGGGGTCTTCATTCAGAAACAGCGTGTAAAAATCTGCATAGCTTTCCAGTAACAGTGGTATGAGGTTATTCGGGTTCTGCTGCCTGGCTTTCTCGGCCAGCGCCAGCCCGCTGTTGATCTTCAGTTTGGTGATCTCCTGGTAAGCCTGTAAACAGGTGGCGTTAAAGTCATACACTTTCTGCGCACGCCCCCAGATAGTGCAGGAGGCTACAATAGCAACTAACAATAACCGTCGGATCATACACCGAAAATACAGTATCTCTGATTACGCGGATGGGTTGTATGATTATTATGATTTTAATTGCTGTAATAGCAGAATAGGTGACAACTAATATCGGAGGTTTCTTACAAGTAAAACCGGGCTCTTTAAATTGTGCAAAAAAAGAAAGGGTGCCAAAGGCACCCTTTCTACAATCATATAAATCATACAAAAAATCTGCGTAATCCGCGATCTTATTTGGCTTCTACACTGTCATTCAGATCAGCATCTACCAGAATCCGTCCGCAGTTCTCACAAACAATGATCTTTTTGTGTAAACGGATCTCACTCTGACGCTGCGGCGGGATAGAATTAAAGCAACCACCACAGGCATCACGCTCTACTGGTACAACGGCCAGGCCATTGCGGTAGCTTTTGCGGATCCGGTCGTAGCTGTACAGCAAACGATCGTCGATATGCCCACGGGCATCAGCGCTTTGTTTGTTGAAATGGGTTTCTTCTTTTTCAGTATCAGCGATAATTTTCTGTAACTCACCTTTTTTGTGGTTCAGCACACCTTCTTTCACCGCTACCTGCTTTTTGGCAACTTCGAGGTTCTTGATCTTCTCGGTCAGTTCTTCGTTGGCATCACGGATATGCTTCTCAGCCAGTTTGATCTCGAGTTGCTGCATTTCTATCTCTTTGTTGATGGCTTCAAACTCACGGTTGTTCTTTACATTCTCACTCTGCTTCTCGTATTTAGCGATCAGGGCTTCACTTTCTTTGATGACAGCTTTCTTGCCTTCAATAAATTCAGTGATCCCGTTGATCTCTTCTTCAATACGGGTCTGGCGGGCGGTTAACCCCTGGATCTCATCTTCCAGGTCGCTCACTTCCATCGGAAGTTCACCTTTCAGGATCTGGATCTCATCCAGTTTGCTGTCAATTTTCTGTAATCGTAACAGAGTTACCAGCTTTTCTTCAACAGAGAAATCTTTAACTGCGGCCATAACTAGTTTGTTGTTTGTATTTGTTGTTTGGAGTTTTTTATCCCGGCAGCAGGCTGTTGGGCATCGCCGGTTGTGTCACTCACTTCAGGGTTCAGAACCTTCCTCAACCCAGAAAGTAGTGAACCGGGTTGGTTTTTACTCCTGATTTGAGGACGGCAAAGGTAGGGAATTTCGCCTGTAAAAGCTCAACCAAAAGGTCGGTGGTAAATTGTTCGCTTTCCCAATGGCCAATATCGGCCAGCAGCAGCCGGTCGTTGGCATCAAAAAACTCATGGTATTTGATATCCGAAGTCACATACACATCGGCCCCGGCTGCCAGGGCTTTTCCGGTTAAAAAGCTCCCCGAACCGCCACAAACGGCCACTTTTTTGATCTTTTTGCCCAATAATGGGCTGTGTTTGACCAATGTCAGCTCAAAAGAAGTCTGTAACATGTGCAGAAACCCCGTTTCATCCAGCGCCTCAGGCAATTCTCCCAGCAATCCACTTCCAACTGATTGATTATCATTTGCTAATGATACAATGTCGTAGGCCACTTCTTCATAGGGATGGGCTTCCCACAGGGCTTTTACCACGGCCGATTGCCGGTAGGCCGGCAGGATCACTTCTATTTTCAGTTCTTTTTCTTCGTGACGGCTGCCGGGTGTACCCACAAAAGGGGTGGTTTTCTCCGATCCTTTAAAAGTGCCGGTTCCCTCCGCATGAAAGCTCACTTCACTGTATTCGCCGATATGGCCCGCCCCGGCGGCAAACAAGGCTTCCCTTACCTGGTTGGCCTGGGCATGGGGCACAAATGTGTAGAGTTTCAGCAACTGGCCGGATTTGGGGGCCAGGATGCTTCTGTTGACCAATCCCAGGCGGTTGGCGATCTGGTCGTTCACCCCATCCAGCACATTATCCAGATTGGTGTGAATGGCGTAGATGGCAATCTCGTTCCTGATAGCCGCAATCACCGTACGCTCCACATAATTTTTGCCGTTCAGTTTTTTCAGTCCTCCGAAAATAATCGGGTGATGGGCCACCACCAGGTTACAACCTCTCGCTTTGGCTTCCAGTATCACGGCTTCTGTGGCATCGAGTGTGCAGAGTACGCCTGTGCATTCCCAGGCCGGATTGCCGGTAAGGAGGCCGGCATTATCATAGGTTTCCTGCAGGGAGGGAGGTGCTTTTTTTTCAAGTTCGCGGATGATATCCTGTAGCTGCATAGCGTATGATTGATAAGATTAGCGGTAGAATGGGTTAAAAATAATGGAAAACTATAAACACGAATCGGTAAACTTCTTTTGAAGCCTATCTTTGAGACCATGATGGCCGGGAACTTTCTTTTTTACAATGGCAAAGTGAGTAAAGCGGGTAAACCGCTGATCTCGCCCGATAACCGGTCGTTCCGGTATGGGGATGGTTTTTTTGAGACCCTGAAGTTGGTGAATGGACAAATTATACTGGACGACTATCATTTCGAAAGATTGTTCTCCTCTTTAGAACTCTTGCAGTTTCAGCACCCCACTTATTTTACGCCCGATTACCTGCGCGAGTATATCAGGCTGCTGGCTAAGAAAAATTACCATCATAAGCAGGCAAGGGTACGTATCACCATTTTCAGGGGTGAGGGCGGTTTGTATGATGTGGAGAATCATTTTCCGCATCACCTGGTGCAGACCTGGCAATTGAATCCGGCGAATCATGCGTTGAACGAGAATGGACTGATAACCGGTATTTACCGCGATGCGCAAAAAGGTTGCGATCTTTTTTCTCAGGTAAAAAGCAATAATTATCTCGGTTATGCCATGGGGGCCATGTGGGCCAAAAAACAGAAACTGAATGATGTTATTCTGCTGAACCCCTTTGGTCGGGTGGCAGATGCTACTATTGCCAATGTGTTTGTGGTAAAAGATGGCAAAGTAAAAACACCCGCTTTATCAGAAGGTCCGGTGAATGGTGTTATGCGCCGTTACCTGCTGGAAATGATGCGTAAGGAAAATATCCCCGTCGAAGAAGGTCAACTGACCCTCGAAGAAATGGAACAGGCTTCTGAACTCTTTCTTACCAACTCCATTTATGGGATACGCTGGGTAAAACAGTTGGGCCAGAGTGGGTATACACATCAATTAGCTTCTCTCTTACATAAGAAATTTGTGGCTCCGTTGTTGGGGGTGGTTGGTTTATTGGTTTATTTGTTTACTGGTATAGCAGTCAGTACAGAATAAGGCCATACCCCATAAACGAGTAAACCAAGAAACGAGTAAACCAATAAACCTTTCCCCCTCACAGTTGTTCTTACTCCCATGAAGCCCTCCGTTACCATCATGTGGTTCCGCCGCGACCTGCGCTTAACCGATAATGCGGCACTATTTCATGCCCTTACAGCAGGAAAACCGGTTGTTCCGGTTTTTATTTTCGACAGAAAGATCCTTGACCAGCTGGATGATAAGGCGGATAAACGGGTGGCGTTTATTCACGCGGCACTGGGTGAGATGCAGATGGCGTTGGAGCAACTGGGTAGCACGCTGGAAGTGTATTACGGAGATCCCGAACAGGTATACCAGGAACTGCTGGAGAAATATGCGATTGCGGATGTGTTCACTAACCACGATTATGAGCCTTATGCGCAGGAGAGAGATGCGGCGATAGCAAGGTTATTGCAAGCTAAAAATGCAGGTTTTCATACCTATAAAGACCAGGTTATTTTCGAAAAGAGTGAAGTGACAAAAGATGATGGTAAACCCTATACCATTTTTACCCCTTATTCCAATAAATGGAAAGCGAGGTTAACAGATGCTGATCTGGCATCTTTCCCCACCGAAAAATATTTTACTGATTTTTACCAGCAGTTACCCCTGCCAATTCCATCGCTGAAGAGTATGGGTTTTGAAGAAGTGGCTGCCCGTTTTCCTTCTAAAGAACTGGCTGATGAAGTGATCAGGCATTATGCTGAAAGAAGGAATTTTCCTTCGCTGGAGAAAGGCACTTCCAAACTGGGCGTACATCTCCGTTTTGGTACCATCAGCATTCGTGCCCTGGCCCGTCGTGCCAAAGCATTAAATGAAACCTATCTGAATGAATTGATCTGGCGTGATTTTTATCACATGATACTCTGGCATTTTCCGCAGGTGGGCAAAGGCAAAAGTTTCAAACCTGCCTACGATAAAATTGAGTGGCGCAATAACGAAACAGAGTTTAAATTATGGTGCGAAGGAAAAACAGGTTATCCCATTGTAGATGCCGGTATGCGGGAACTGAATACCACCGGTTTTATGCATAACCGGGTGCGCATGATTGTTGCTTCTTTTTTAGTGAAACACCTGCTGATTGACTGGCGCTGGGGCGAAGCGTATTTTGCACAGAAGCTGCTCGATTTTGACCTGGCAGCCAATAATGGTGGCTGGCAATGGGCCAGCAGCAGCGGTTGCGATGCGGCTCCGTATTTCAGGGTATTCAATCCAGCTTTGCAGACAGAGAAATTTGATAAGGAATTGAAGTATATCAAAAAATGGGTGCCTGAGTTCCAGGAATTCAGTTATCCCAAACCCATTGTACAGCATGAACTGGCGCGTAAGCGGGTGCTGGAAGTATACGCAAAAGCATTAAAGCCGTAATAAGCGCTGCTGTATCAGGAAACAAAGAGGGAAGAACTGTTAATGGCAGAAGAACCATGCAGTTGTTGGTATACCTGCAGCATGGTATTCACGGCCGATTTTCCTTCTTCTCCCAGATTCAGCGAATACTGGTTCACATACAGGTCTATGTGCTGGCGCATTACCTGCTCGCTCATTTCCTGCGAGTGGCGGCGAACATAATCGGGCAGCTCCGGATAATGGTCGAATGCATAGGCAAGACTTTTGTTTATAAGCCTGTCTACTTTTTCTTGCAATGCCGTATCGAAATTTTTGCGAATGATAATGCCACCCAGCGGTATGGGTACTTTCACTGTTTCTTCCCAGTACTCGCCCAGATCGCGGATCTTGCTGAGGCCTTTGAGTTGATAGGTAAAACGGTTTTCATGAATGATCACACCCGCATCTACCCGGCCACTTAACACGGCTTCTTCAATTTCATGAAACACCATAAACTGTTTGTGCTTTGCTTCCGGATAAGCCAGTGAGAACAATATATGTGCTGTTGTATTCTCTCCCGGAATCGCGATCAGCATATCCTTTACTTCCTTTTCAGGTTCTCCTTTTGTAATCAGTAAAGGGCCTACTCCTTTACCCAATGCACCTCCGCTGTTCAATACTTTGTATGTATCCAGCACCAGTGGTAATACCCCATAACTGATTTTCGAAATATCCAGTTTGCCTGCTTTGGCCCATTCGTTCAGGGTTTGTACATCTTCCAGTACTACCTCAAACGACAATCCTTCTGTATCAATTTTATGATTCACCAATGCATCAAAAATGAAGGTATCGTTGGGGCAGGGGGAGAAGGCGAGGGTCATGGTAATGAGTGAATGAGTGGATGGGGGAATAAATGATAGAATGATAGAATGATAGGATGATAGAATGATAGAATGAGTGAATGGTTATTTGAGTTTGTAGAGTTTGTCGATGTATTTGATGAGGGTCTGGTTAAGGTTTTCGATGGCGGGTTGGAGAAGCCAGTTGGTTTTATCCCGCTCGCCGATATAGTTTGAGAGGGCCCTGATCTGGATAAAAGGGATCTGGGCCTGGCGGCATACATAGTGCAGGGCCGCGCCTTCCATGCTTTCGGTGGTGGGATTGTATTTTTTGTACAACTGCCGGATTCTTTCGGGTTCGGTAGTGATCTCGTTGACGGTGATGCCACTCACTTCCTGCAGCTTCAATAAATTATAGCTGTTGAGCCAGGGATTGGGCAGTTTTCTTTTTTCGTAGGGATGGTAATTGCTTTTTTCGAGTTTCAGGTCGAACAGGTCCTTCCATTTGCCCTCTTCCTCTACACCCATATCGCCCACCAGTTCATCGGCGATCACCACCACGTTTCCCAGGGGTTGATTTATATCAAAACAACCGGCAATACCGGCCTGGATAATCAGGTCGGGCTTGTCTTCATACACCATGCGGGTAATTGAAACAGCCGAAGCCAGCATGCCCACGCCGCTCTGGTGAAACTGTACTTTTAAACGTTGACTTTCACCGGAATACAGCGGATCCAGTTCCAGGAAGGAAGGCATCCATTCGGCAACAGTGGCGGCGGTGATGATGACTCGCATAGGGCAAAGGTGGGGAAAAAGGGCGAATCGTCAATCGTGAGTGGTCAGTAGTGAGTAGTGAGTAGTGAGTGGTGAGTGGTGAGTGGGGGGATTTCTGCCTGCTGACTACTCACCACTCACGATTTCCCCCTATTCCGTACCTTTGCCGAAATTTTTAGAGGCGGATGGTGTATTTAACAAGACAGGAGCATTTTAACGCGGCGCATAAACTGTTCAATCCCAGGTGGAGCAAGGAGCAGAATGAGGCCGTTTTCGGCGTTTGTGCCAATGAGAACTGGCATGGGCATAATTATGACCTTTTTGTGACGATCAAGGGTACCCCTAATCCGGATACGGGTTTTTTATATGATGTGAAGCAGCTGAGTAAACTGATCAAACAATATGTGGTGGATAAACTGGACCACAAGAACCTGAACATGGACGTGGATTTTATGAAAGATACCATGTGCAGTACCGAAAACCTGGCCATTGCCATCTGGCAGCAGCTGGCCCCCCATTTACCCGCAGAAGTCAAACTGCACTGCATCAAACTCTACGAAACCCAGCGTATTTACGTGGAATATTTCGGGGAATAATCTTTTTTCTGGTTTGTGTAAACAAAAGAATGGGTGTACGGGTTATTAGTAACCTATGTACCTTAGTGCAGATTATCGGAATAGATATTCAAGCTCAGTCATTGATTTCCTGGCTCCTGTATGCCCGGCCACTTGATCAGCACACTTCTGAAACAGTGCCGGCAGTTAATGACAGAACCACTTGAACATTGTTTCAAATAAAGTTCAGCCGTGTTGGATAGTACAAGTGTGCGACGCAACAGGTGTTGGGCTCTGTGCTGAAGCTGGTACCATGAATTGTAACCTTATGGCAAACAAAGTAGCGGTTTTCCGGAAAGAACATTTTAATGCGGCTCACAGGCTGTTTAATCCTTTGTGGACAAACGAAGAGAATGACCGGGTATTTGGGTTGTGTAATAACCCCAACTACCATGGACATAATTACGACCTGGTGGTGAAAGTGACCGGGGAACCCGACCCGCAGACAGGGTATGTGATAGACCTGAAACTGCTCAGTGATATCGTGAAAGAGGAAGTGATGAGCCGTTTTGACCACAAGAACCTGAACCTGGATACGGTGGAGTTTGCCAACCTGAACCCTACGGCCGAAAATATTGCCGTAGTGATTTACCAGCTCCTGCGTCCGAGAATTGATGCGAAACTGGAACTGCAGATCCGCCTGTATGAAACCGAAAGAAATTTTGTAGAGTATCCTGCATAAATCATCATAGATAAAAACACTGATATGGCTTACACCAAGATCGAGAAGTACGATGAAGATGTAACTTCCGGACTGATCAAAAATTACCATGAAGCGCTGGGTTTGCTGGGCGAAGACCCGGATAGGGAAGGACTGGTAAAAACCCCCGAACGTGTGGCCAAAGCCATGCAGTTTTTAACGCAGGGTTACCAGCAGGATCCGATTGCGATCATCAATTCTGCCAAGTTTAAGGAGTCGGTGAGTGAAATGGTGATCGTAAAAGACATCGAACTCTATTCCATGTGCGAGCATCATATGCTGCCTTTTTTCGGGAAAGCGCATATTGCCTACATCCCCAATGGCTGGATCACCGGCCTGAGTAAACTGGCCCGTGTGGTAGATGTGTATTCGCGCAGGCTGCAGGTGCAGGAGCGGTTGACTACCCAGATCCTCGAAGCCATTAAAGAATCGCTGAATCCGGTAGGTGTGGCCGTGGTGATTGAAGCCAAACATCTGTGTATGATGATGCGTGGTGTGGGCAAACAGAATTCGGTAACAACTACTTCTGCTTTTGATGGGGAGTTTTTGAAGAATACGACGCGTAGCGAGTTCCTGAAGTTGATTAATAAGAAGCTGGATTAGGGGGGATTGGTTTATTCGTTAATTTGTTTATTTGTACGGAGGGTGAAATATTTACTTGATTTGCGTACAAATACGATATGAGGCGTTTTTTATAATAGATAGATTAGGGTTTATGTAAACGTAAACCCTTTTTTATGCCCTATATACTTGAAAAACAATATTCATAAGTAGATTTGTCTGCTGATGGGAATGGGTAAGTAAGGTAAATGGGTAATTAGGTAAATAGGAATACTGGTAGACCAATAAACCAATAAACAAATAAACCAAACAGAGATGAAACACGCTTATATCTTCCCCGGTCAGGGTTCGCAGTTCAGTGGAATGGGTAAAAATCTGTATGATACCAATCCGCTTGCCAAAGAACTGTTTGAAAAAGCCAATGAGATCCTCGGGTTCCGCATCAGTGATGTGATGTTTACGGGAACGGAGGAAGAATTGAAGCAGACCAATATTACGCAGCCTGCTGTGTTCCTGCATTCGGTGATTGCTTTTAAAACGCTTGATCATGTGCAGCCTGATATGGTAGCCGGTCACTCGCTGGGAGAGTTTTCTGCACTGGTGGCCAATGGCGTATTGCAGTTCGAAGACGCACTGAAACTGGTAAGTATCCGGGCCAAAGCCATGCAGAAAGCCTGCGAAGTACAACCATCTACCATGGCAGCCGTGCTGGCACTGGCAGATGAGAAAGTGGAAGAGATCTGTGCCGAAGTAAGTAAAGAAACCGGCGAAGTAGTAGTAGCAGCCAATTATAATTGTCCGGGACAGCTGGTAATCAGCGGTTCGGTAAAAGGCATCGAGATCGCCTGCGAAAGAATGAAAGCTGCTGGTGCCAAACGGGCATTGGTATTGCCCGTGGGAGGTGCTTTTCACTCACCGTTAATGGCACCGGCCAAAGAAGAACTGGCTGCAGCTATTGAAGCCACTACTTTCCATCCGGCCACTTGTCCTGTTTACCAGAACGTTGTTGCCAAAGCGGTAACGGATCCTGCTGCCATCAAACAAAACCTCATCGATCAATTAACCGGTGCTGTTCGCTGGACACAAAGCGTACAAGCTATGGTTGCAGATGGGGCCACGAATTTTACCGAATCCGGTCCAGGTAAAGTTTTGCAGGGATTGGTGCAGAAAGTGTATAAGGAAGCAGTTGTAGCCGGCGTGAGCTGAATTAATTAACAATTAGCAATTAAAAATTAAAAATTGGTTCAGTACATTTTTAATTTTTAATTGCTAATTGTTAATTCGTCATGCTGGTTGCTAAAAGTCTAGGATACCGTTCACCCATTCTGGATCGAGGGTTGCGTTGTATTTTTTGTAGAAGTTGATAGCGGGTTCGTTCCATTCCAGTACCTGCCAAACCATTCTTTTGAATCCTTTGTCTTTGGCTTCCTGAATGATGCGGTCGAATAATAATTTACCTGCTCCTTTACCCCGTAATTTTTCGGTAACCAGGAAATCTTCCAGGTACAAACATTGGCCTTTCCAAGTGCTGTAGCGGATATAGTACAAGGCAAATCCCTCCACTTTTCCGTTGATCTCGGCCACAAAGGCCCACCACACAGGATTAGTGCCAAAGCCACTTTCTTCAAAATGTGCCAGCGTAACCGTTACTTCCTGCGGTGCTTTTTCATAATCTGCCAGCTCTTGTATCAATTCCAGTAAACGAACGCAGTCTTTTCTCTCCGCCCTTCTGATCAATATTTCCATATTCCCATTTTATTATTTCTAAAAAAAATCATTCACTCAATCACTCAATCACTCAATCAATCACTCGTCCACTCATTGTTTCCCCCTCTCTTCACGAACCTCCCTGGTTTTGACCCCGTATGTTCTCCCTCTTTTAACACCTGCACACCATTTACCCATACATGCTGCATGCCTTCGGCATATTGATGCGGATTCTCATAAGTGGCTTTGTCTTTTACTTTGGCGGGATCAAAAATAAGTACATCAGCATAGTTGCCCACTTTCAGTTCGCCTCTTTTTTGAATATGCAGGTTAGTGGCGGCTACTTTGGCTAATTTGTGGATGGCCAGTTCGAGTGGGAGTAGTTTTTCCTCCCGCACATACTGACCAATCACCCGTGCAAAATTTCCATAAGCACGGGGATGGGAACTCTGTTTGATAAACTTGCCTTCGGTTGCCATAGAAGCGGCATCCGATCCAAAACTAACCCAGGGAAGTGCTACCTGTTTTCTTACATTTTCTTCGCTCATTAAGAAGTAGGCAACTTCTACGCGACTGCTATCCTGGATGATCAGGTCGATGGCTGCATCTTCGGGTGTGGTGTTTCTGAGCTTAGCCACTTCTGCCAGTGATTTTCCTGCGTATTTAAAAAGGGAATCTCTGCGAAATCCCAGTAACAAAACTTTATCAGCAGAGCCGGCACCATAGTATAAATTTTCCCAGTCGGGCGCATTGGTCTTCATGGCTTTTTTCATTTCTTCCCTTGTTTTAGGATCCTGCAGGCGTTGCCAGAGTTTGCCGAACCCGCCATCCTGTAAAGAAGGAGGAAAGGCAGCTGTCATGCCGGTAGCACCAGCGGTATACGTGTACATATTAGCAGCGATATCAATCCCTTCTTTCCGCGCTCTTTCTATCCGTCTGATCACGCTGTCCATTTTGCCCCAGTTACTGATACCGGCTGCTTTCAGGTGATAGATCTCTCCATGCACACCTGCTTCTTTGGCGATGGTGATCAGTTCTTCTACTGCTTCCGTAAGTTTATTTCCTTCGCTGCGCATATGTGAAATATAACCGCCACCATACGGTGCGGCTGCTTTGCAGAGTTCGATCAGTTCCTGTGTTTTGGCAAAAAAAGCCGGCGGATAAATGAGCGAAGTGCCCACGCCCAATGCCCCTTCTTCCATAGCCTGTTTTACGAGGGCTTTCATGCGTTCCATTTCTGCAGGCGTAGGATCGCGGTTGTCTTCGCCGATCACATTCGTACGGATGGTTGTAGCGCCTACAAATGAAGCGATATTGGTACTGATTCCTTTTTTCTCCATCCACTGCATGTATTCGCCCAGTGTATTCCAGGCTACATCGTATTTGATCAACGACTGGTCGTTCTGCATATCAGCTTTCATCTTTGCATTCAGCGGACCCATACTTTCGCCCTCTCCAAATACTTCGAGTGTTACGCCCTGCCTGATATCGCCCTGCGATCTGCCATCTTCTATCAGCGAAACCGGTGCCCAGCTCAGCATGTTGATAAAGCCGGGACTAACCGCCATGCCTTTGGCATCCACTTCGTTGTTGGCAGATTCTTTTGATAAGTCGCCGATGAATGCGATGGTATCATGGTTGATACCGATATCGGCTTTAAATGGCGCCGCACCATTACCGTCGTACACCAATCCGTTACGGATAATCGTATCGTATTTTTTGGAGCCACAGGCCGTAAGCAGGGAGGTAAGGATCAGCAGGCAGATAAGTTTACGCATGATAGCAACTTATGTAGGTTAACTTATTTATTTTCTCTTTGCTTTGAAATTTCCGTTGGGCTGGATGAAAGTGGCTTCGGTTGATTCGCCTTTTTCATTTACTTCAAACTGCAAATAAAATCCGTTGGCTACTTTTAAGGCGAATTTGTGTTTGTCAACAGGTACCAGTTCGTAATCAGGTTGACCAGGCACCAGTACATACAACGTTTTATTGTCTTTGATATATACTTTTACCGTAGCGGCACCCAAACTATATTCGCCTACATATTTTTCCAGTTCTTCTTTGGTAATGGCTTTGGGTTTGGGTGTTTTAAGAAATTTGAAGGGCTCCAGTCCGGCTTCAAATTGCTGCGTAACCATAGAGATTTCTCCGGCTTCGTTCATGTGAAACTGGAAGCGGGCCGGGCTTCTCTCGGTAGTATCCATTGGTTCTCCGGCTGTTTTTTCAAAGGGTTCAAATATATCGTAGTGATATTGACGCAGCCATAACAGGTCTTTGCCTACTTTGGCAAACAGGGAGTCATTGATCAGTGACACTTCAAAACTGCCATATCCCGGATGTTGATAGATACCTTCGTAATCTTTCAAAGGATGAGAAAGTGCCGTATTGGTTTTCTGGCTGCTGCTTTTTGTTTTTTCTGCTTCTTTGGCGGTTGCTTTGGCTTTATCAGCGGCCCGTTTCAGATCTGTGTTCCAGTCAAAATATGGCAGGTTCAATAACCGGTCCGAGATCAGATTTCTTACCACTGAAGGAACCGCAGATCCATTCTGGTTGGTCAGTACCACAATACCAATGCTATCGGTTGGATAAAAACTGGTACTGGCTGAGAATCCATCAATATTACCTCCATGTTCCACACGGAAATGACTTTTGTAGGAAGATACCATCCATCCAAAACCATAACTTGAGAGATGTATATCTGGTTTTTCTTTGTTGGGTAAACCTGCATTCATCACCATTTGTGCACTCATGGCTTCAGTGGTGTAAGCAGCCGGTAAAATTTCTTTTCCATTGAATTTGCCACCATTGATCCAGGTGCTTACCCAGTTAGCCATTTCTGTAACACTGCTATTGATGCTGCCCGCAGGGCCCATGGCATCAATATTATAATAGTCCAGTTTTTTGATGATGCTGTCTTTCTTCAGACCATAGCCGATAGCAGCGTCATCACTTTTCTCCATCTCTTTAACAGAGAAAACAGAACGGTTCATACCCAGCGGTCTGAAAATATTATCACGAACTGCATTTTCCCAGCTTTTGTTCATCAGTTTTTCCGCCAGCATACCCTGCAGCAGGAACATGAAATTGTTATACTGCCATTTTTCGCGTACGTGATAAGTAGGCTCCATAAAACGGATCCGCTTCATCAGACTATCGCGCGAAGTACTAGGGAAGGCATACCAGGAAAAATCATGCCGCGGCAAACCGGTACGGTGGCTCATCATATCCCGTACGGTAACGAAGTTGTTCATTTCGTCATTGTAAAACTTCAGATCGGTTAAATAATTCCTGACGGGTTGATCGTACTGAAGTTTACCATCTTTCTGCAGCAGCCCCAGTAAGGAAGCCGTGAATGCTTTTGTACAGCTTCCGATGGCAAATAAAGTATTGGGGGTAACAGGTAGTTTTTTCTCAACATCGCGATAGCCAAATCCTTTGGCGTAAATCACTTTGTCTTTCTCTACAACGGCTACGGCAAAACCTGCTGCGTGCCAGTCTTTGAGTACCCGTTCAAATGCCGTATCCAATCCGGCAAAACGGTCAACTACAACTGCCGTTTTATTTTTCTTCTGTGCGGTGGAGGAAAACGCGAGGACCAGCAGGCAGATTACCTGTACAATTTTTTTCATGTTGATAGTTTTGGTATGAAAAAGCCCGATAAATGTAAACACTTACCGGGCTAAATGCAATTAAGTTCTGTAAATGCCTATACTTTTTGCAGGGCCTGTTCCATATCGGCCAGGATATCGGCAATATTCTCGATTCCCACACTTAAGCGGATCAGGCCATCTGTGATACCATATTGGGCACGTTCTTCTTTTTTCAGTCCGGCGTGACTCATGGTAGCCGGGTGCGACAATAAAGTATCCACCGTACCCAGCGATACGGCTCTCACACACATCTGTAATCCATCTATAAACCTGCGTCCGGCATCAAGCCCTCCCTTTACTTCAAAACTCATCAAAGCACCGGGATGCCGCATTTGTTTCTGGCAAAGGGCATAGTCTGGGTGAGAACTAAGACCATTGTAATTCACATGGGCAATAGCGGGGTGTTTAGCCAGAAATTCGGCTACCTGCATGGCATTGGCGCAATGGCGTTCCATGCGTAGTTCGAGTGTTTTCATGCCTTGTGTTAACAGAAAGGCATCGAAAGGATTGCTGTTGCCACCCAACAGGGCATGCCATTTCCATACTTTGGTGCGCATGTATTCCAGATCCCTCCCCAATAATACGCCACCAATGGCGGTGCCGTGCCCGTTGAGAAATTTAGTGGTGGAATGAAATACAAAATCAACCCCATACCGGAAAGGTTGCTGCAGGTAAGGGGTGGCGAATGTATTATCTACCGAAACCAGTTTGTTGTATTGTTTGGCGAGTTGGGTAACCGCTGCAATATCCACACACTGGATAGTGGGATTGGCCGGTGTTTCAATATGCACCAGTTTGATCTTGGAATCATTCTTCAATGCATCTTCTACCAGTGCCAGGTTGCGCATATCAATGATCGTGGCTTTCACGCCCGTATCGGCCATTAATTTGTTCAGCAGTTCATGGGTGCCTCCGTATAAAGAGAAATGGGAGAGTACCGTATCGCCGGCCTGCAACGTACTGAGAAATAGGGTGCTCATGGCGGCCTGTCCGCTGGCATGTAATAAGGCTTTCACTTCCAAAGGGTTACCATGGGCATCTGTCAGACCAAAGGTTTCCAGAGCGGCAATGGTTTCTTCTGCTACCGTAAAAGTAGGGTTGCCCCAGCGGCTGTAGATTCTTGTTTTATCAGCACCGGCAAAACGGTCGCTGCCCTGCTGTGCAGAATCAAAGGTAAAAGTAGAAGTGGCATAGATGGGGGTGAGATGTGCATAGTCGGCATTCTCCTGTCCGGAGGAGTGCATGGCCACAGAACTGATACCGGTAAAGGGAATTTTTTTATTCATTATATTTAGATTGATAAAATCAGTGTTATCATTCTGGCAAAACAGCCAGCCACTTCAAAAGTAGGATTTAACATGAAGCAAATATTAACCTCTTATGCCCGTTTTGAGAGATGGGCCAATGAACAGCTGCTCGATGTTATCTGTTCACTTACCGAAGAACAGCAACAGCGGGAAATAATAAGCAGTTTCCCTTCTATTCAGAAAACCTGCATGCATGTTTGGGACGCATCCAGTATCTGGTGGCAGCGCCTGCAGCGGCACGAACAGATTATGGTGCCCAGTCTCAGTTTTCATCCTTCCATGAAAGATATTGAGAACGGGATCTTACACCAGAATGATCAATGGATAGACTGGATGGAAGCTTGTACTGATGCAGATCTGGAAGCCTTTCTGCCTTATAAAACAATGAAAGGCGTTCATCATCAGCAACCCATCAAGGATATTATGTTGCATCTCAATAACCATGGAACCTATCATCGCGGACAGTTAGTAACCATGCTGCGACAGGTAGGAGCCACGGAAATACCGCAGACGGATTATATTCTGTATGCCAGACGCTAATCTGATGAATACTGTAAAAAAATACCCGCCTGATGAAAGCGGGTATTTTTTCGATATAATAGAAGTTTAGTAGGCCCATTTCACCCAGGTAGCCCCCCAGGTAAAACCACCACCAAAAGCAGCAAGTACCAGGTTATCGCCTTTTTTGAGGCGGCTTTCCCATTCCCACAAACAAAGCGGAATGGTGGCAGCAGTGGTATTGCCGTATTTCTGGATATTGATCATGACTTTGTCTTTGGATAATCCCATGCGGTTAGCCGTGGCATCAATGATGCGGAGGTTGGCCTGGTGGGGTACCAGCCAGGCAATATCATCGCCGGTTAACTGGTTGCGTTCGAGCAGTTCGGCACTTACATCGGCCATGCCTTTTACGGCAAATTTGAATACGGGTTGTCCATCCTGGTAAGCATAATGCTCTTTGGCCAGCACGGTTTCAACGGTGGCGGGTTTTACCGAACCACCTGCTTTCATGTGCAGGTACTGGCGGCCGCTGCCATCGGTACGTAAAATACTGTCGAGGATGCCGTTTTCGTCTGTAGAAGGTTCCAGCAACACAGCGCCCGCACCATCGCCGAATATGATACAGGTGGCACGGTCGGTATAATCTACAATGGCGCTCATTTTATCAACGCCCACTACCACTACTTTTTTATAACGGCCGCTTTCAATATACATGGCGCCGGTGGTTAGGGCAAAGAGGAATCCGCTGCAGGCGGCGCTCATATCATATCCCCAGGCATTGGTGGCACCGATTTTGTCGCAGATGATATTGGCCGTGGCGGGGAATACCATATCCGGGGTAACGGTGGCGCAGATCAAACAGTCGATATCGGTAGCGGCAAGGCCTTTTTTGCGTAACAGTTCCTGCACGGCCGGTACAGCCATATCGCTGCTGCCCAGACCGGGTTCTTTTAAAATTCTTCTCTCTTCAATTCCTGTTCGGGTACGGATCCATTCATCGTTGGTATCCACCATCTTTTCAAGGTCAAAATTGGTGAGTTTGGTCTCTGGTACATAACCGCCTACGCCGGTAATAGCTGCTCTGATTGTAGTCATATATTTTGCTAAGATTGGCGCAAATATCTATAAGATTTCCATATTATCTCATTCTCCGGCTCTGTATTCAGCTTCCCGTATTTGAAATTCAATGAATTCTAACAGTTGTTAGCGGAATGCAGCATCTCCGGATTCGGTAGCTTTTTGGCTGGGGAAGAGGGGAGAAATTGCCCGTTTTGGGTAATAAAGTTAGCTGGCAGAACCTTTTTTAACATATTTTTGAAAAAGCTATGATCGCTTTTGTTCGAGGACATTTTGCCGTTAAAACCCCTGCCCGGGTAGTGGTTGATGTGAATGGGGTGGGATATGAGTTACAGGTGAGCCTGAACACGTATGCTGCCATCAGTAACAAGGAAAGCGGTCAGCTCTTTACTTACCTGCATATTACCGAAAATGCACAAACCCTGTTCGGTTTTGCCGAATGGGCCGAGAAAGAAATGTTCCTGCACCTGATCAGCGTATCCGGGGTAGGTGCCTCCACTGCCCGGATGATGCTCTCCGGCATGCGGCCCGATGAAATTGCCCGTGCCATTGTGCAAGGCAACACCCGGCAGCTGGAAGGGATCAAAGGTATCGGTAAGAAATCGGCCGAAAGACTGATTGTTGAATTGCGGGATAAGCTGGGCAAACTGTCGCTGGATCCGGCGGTTCCGGTGTCTGCTTTCCAATCGGTGGATGCGGATGCGGTAAACGCGCTGGTGGCACTGGGTATCGGTAAAGCCGTGGCAGAGCAGGCAGTGAAAAAAACAATGGCAACACAAACACCCGATTCTTCATTGGAAGATATCATTAAACAAGCACTCAAAAACCTATAGTCTATCGCCTCCATTTCTACCTAACCAGTTAATTGAATCTATCGTTTCTACCTGTACTTAACCAAGCGTAACTGTTTGAAGGCTATTCGTCATTTACTGATCCCTTTGTTCCTGCTGTCTGCGGGTGTTAACCTGTATTCCCAGCAGAAAGATTCTGTGCACTATCCTATCAGCGACAGAAGGGGCGATCCATTGTCAAACCAGAGCAAGAACCCTTTTGATATCCGCGATAACTCCCTGATCAAAAGAGAGATCGAATACGATCCCAAAACCAAACAGTATTATGTGATCGAAAAGATCGGGAGTAAGTATTACCGTACCCCTACTGTTTTAACGTATGATGAGTTCTGGCGCATCCAGTCGCGCAAAGCAGAAGAGGAGTATTTCAAGAAACGGGCAGCGGCTTTAACCACCCTCAATCTCAAATCGCCGAGACCTAAAATGCGGATCTATGATAAACTGTTCGACCGCATTTTCGGAACTTCTGCCAATGGCTTGAAAGTGGATATCCGGCCCACCGGTGAAGTGAATATTATGGCTGGTTACCAGGGACAAAACATCAAAAACCCCACTTTACCTGAACGGGCGAGAAAGAATGGTGGTTTTGATTTTGACATGAATGCGAAACTGAATGTAAATGCCAATATTGGTGATAAACTGAAGTTTCCCATCAACTACAGCACCATTTCCAATTTCGGTTTTGATAACCAGCTGAAACTGGATTACAAGGGAATGGATGATGAGATCATCAAAAGCCTGGAAGCAGGTAATATTTCTTTTCAATCCAGAAGCACCCTGATGCCGAGTGCACAGAACCTGTTCGGGGTAAAAACACAGTTGCAGTTTGGTAAATTGTTTGTAACAGGCGCTATCGCTAACCAGCGTTCAACCCGGCAGTCGGTAGGATTGCAGGGCGGCGCAGCTACCACCAACTTCAATAAAAAGCTGGATGACTATGAAGAGAACCGTCACTTTCTCTTAGGACAATATTTCCGGGATAATTACAATAAAACCATGGCCAAACTGCCGGTGGTGAACTCGCAGGTACAGATCCAGAAAATGGAAGTATGGGTTACCAACCGTACCGGCGCCACTACAGATGCCAGGGATATTGTGGGTTTGATGGATCTGGCCGAATCCAAACCCTATAACCCCAATATACGATCCCTCACCACCAATCCTTTACTCGCCAATGGCGCCAATGATCTGTATGCATCGCTGGTAGCCAATCCTTCTGCAAGAAATCCTGCCGCAGTAAATTCATTGTTATTGTCGAAGGGATTGCGGCCGGTGGATGATTATGAAAAAACCTTTGCACGTAAACTGAATCCATCTGAATATTATTTTAATCCGCAGGCGGGATTTGTGTCCATCAATGTGCAGTTACAGTCGGATGAAGTATTGGCTGTAGCTTACCAGTACACCTATAACGGACGGGTATACCAGGTAGGTGAGTTGTCGCAGGATGTGGCGCTGGATTCTACCAGAGGGGTGCAGAAAGTATTGTTCCTGAAATTATTGAAAGCCACTTCTCAGCGGGTAGAATTACCTACCTGGGGATGGATGATGAAAAACGTGTATTCGCTGGATCTGTTTGGAGGTATTCAGCAGGATGGATTTCAACTGAACGTATTGTATGAAGAACCCAGTGGTGGTTTAAAAAGATATTTACCGGAAAGTTCTCCCGCAGTGGATGGAAAATCACTGCTACGGATCCTGAACCTGGACCGGCTGAATAACCGGAACGATCCGCAACCGGATGGTGTGTTCGATTACATAGATGGCTTTACGATTCTGCCGCAGATGGGGCGTGTGATCTTCCCGGTACTGGAACCTTTTGGCCGCGATCTGGATTCACTGGCATTCGCCGGGCAGCCCACTGCCATGAAAAAGAAATACGTGTACTACCAGTTATACGATTCTATCAAAGCCATTGCACAAACCTATGCCAACCTGAACCGCTTTGTAATGCAGGGGCAGGTAAAAGGAAGTGCCGGCGGTTCCGAAATTAACCTGAATGCTTTTAATATTCCGCAGGGATCTGTAACGGTAACGGCAGGTGGACAGGTACTGCGCGAAGGACTGGATTATACAATTGATTATAATCTCGGTGTGGTAAAGATCCTTAATGCTGGTATCCTCAGTTCTAATATACCGGTAAAAGTTTCTTTCGAAAACAATGCAGGTTTTGGCATACAGCAAAGGAATTTTACAGGTTTGCGACTGGACTATGTAGCCAATAAAAAGTTAACGCTGGGTACCACATTCATGCGTTTGTCTGAAAGGCCTTTCTTCACTAAAATGGGCTATGGAGATGATCCCATCAGTAACAGCATGTATGGCTTTGATGTTAGCTACCGGTCAGAATTGCCGGGTCTAACCAGGATGCTGGATAAATTGCCTTTTTATTCTACCAAAGCCAAATCAAGTATTACCGCTTACGGAGAAGCCGCTGTGCTGAAGCCGGGTCACCCATCACAAATTGGAAAGGGAGATAACGGATTGATTTTTATCGATGATTTTGAAGGTACCCGCACCAGTATCGATCTCCGTTTTCCATTGGTTGCCTGGGCACTGGCATCAACCCCACAGGGCAATCCTAAATTTCCGGAAGCTACCTTAAATGATACGCTGGATTATAATTATAATCGTGCTAAACTGGCCTGGTATAATATTGAACCTAACCTGCAGGACAGGAACAGTCCGAATAACCCTTTGCGCCGCGATCTCACAGAATTGAGTGATCCACGCGTGAGGCAGGTATTCACCAACGAACTCTTTCCGCAGCGTACCACCAATATCACCGATGTACAGGCATCTACTTTTGACCTTGCCTATTATCCTGCAGAAAAAGGTCCGTATAATTTTGAAACGAGGAGAACAGAGCTGGATGCGAATGGAAAATTATTGCGTCCTGCCAACCGTTGGGGAGGTTTGATGCGCTCAATAGACCAGACAGATTTTGAAACAGGTAATATTGAGTATATCGAATTCTGGGTGCAGAATCCATTTATCAAAACACCTACCAGTAAGGGTGGAAAATTATTCCTGAACCTGGGAAATGTAAGTGAAGATATCTTAAAGGATGGAAAACGTTTTTATGAGAATGGCATGAATACCCCCAATATTCCTTCTGCCGTGGATAGTACTAATACCTGGGGTAAAACACCGGTGAACCCGATACAGATCACGCAGGCATTTAGTAATGATCCTAACGACAGGCCCTACCAGGATGTGGGACTGGATGGATTGGATGATGATGCAGAAAGAAGAAAAAAAGGGTATGTGCTGAATAAGCTTGCTGCCAATTTCGGAACAGCTTCGCCTGTGTACCAGAAAGCATTGGCCGATCCGGCGGGTGATAACTATAAATGGTACCGGGATCCCAGTTTTGATCCATTGGGTACGGGTATTCTGGGCAGGTATAAAAATTTTAATAATCCGCAGGGCAATTCACCGATTGCTACTACCGGTGGGCAGTTTACCTCTGCTGCTACCCTGTATCCGGATAATGAAGACCTCAACAGGGATAATACCCTGAACGAAACAGAATCGTATTACGAATATGAGATTGAGCTGAAGCCGGGTATGGCTGTGGGTGTTACGCCTTTTGTTACGGATAAGAGAACCGTGAATGTAAATTCTCCGGATGGGGTACGCCGTACGGAGGACTGGTTCCTGTTCCGTATTCCGATCAAGGGGTATGCGAGAAAGATCGGTAGTATTCCGGATTTTAAATCGATCCGTTTTGCAAGGTTGTACCTGACAGATTTTGAAGATTCCGTGGTGCTTCGTTTGGCACGTTTAGATCTGGTACGTAACCAGTGGCGCCAGTTCATTTATAATATAGATACTACCGGATCTTATACGCCCATCAACAATGCGGCAGGCACAGTATTAAACACATTAGCTGTAAACCTTGAAGAGAACAGCAGCAGGCAACCGGTTAACTACCTGATGCCTCCCGGTGTAGAAAGGGTGCAACTGCTTAGTAACAATGGGGTGAACCTGCAGCAGAATGAACAGGCCATGAGTTTGAAGATTAGTAACCTGCTGAGCGGAGATGCCCGTGGTGTATTCAAAACGCTGAATCTTGATATAAGACAGTATGGCAAACTGTCGATGTATGTGCACGCGGAATCGGTGCCGGGACAAAGACCGGTGAAGGATAATGAAATGAATGCGATTATCCGCATCGGGCAGGATTTCCTGAATAACTATTATGAGATCAAGATTCCGCTGAAGGTGACTCCTCCGGGTAATTATCCGCGCGGACAGGAAGAAAAGGTTTGGCCGGCGGAGAATAATCTCGACTTCAGTTTACGTTCTCTGATCGATCTTAAATTACTCAGGAACAATACCGGCGCTACTGCAACCAAAATCTTCAGGCAAACCATCGATAATAAAACCATTTCCATTTTAGGAAATCCTAACCTGGGAGAAGTAAGAGGTATTTTGTTTGCAATTGAAAATCCGTTGAAACAGGATGGGGCCATTATTACAACAGAAGTGTGGGCCAATGAACTCCGTTTATCACAACTGGATGAAAATGGCGGATGGGCCGCTCTGGGAAGGGTAGACCTTACCCTTGCCGATCTCGGTACATTAACTGTTTCGGCAAACACGCATACACAAGGATTTGGTACCATTGAGCAGCGTGTAAACGAGCGCGCCAAAGAAAACCTGGTACAGTTTGATGCAGCGGCCAACATTGATGCCGGTAAACTGATGCCTAAACAGGCGAGAATCTCTTTGCCTGTATATGCCAGCATTAACCGAACCATTCTTACGCCACAGTTCGATCCGTATGATCTGGATGTTCGGTATAAAGAAAAACTGAACTCCTCTTCCAAAGAAAAAAGAGATTCGATCAAAAATGTGGCATTGGACCAGACCACTATCAAAACCATCAATTTTACCAATGTGCGTTTCCTGCCGGGTAATGCCAAACCGGGGCTGTTGAATATCAGTAATCTTGATTTCAGTTATTCTTATTCGCAGATTACACAAAGCAGTCCGGTGATCCTGCAGAATTCTGTAACAAAACAGCGGGGTGGGTTAGGATATACATTCGTAGGGTCATCTACTTATATAGAACCTTTCAAAAAAATCATCCGTACACAAACGCCCTGGTTAGCGTTGTTCCGTGATTTCAATTTTAATCTTCGCCCTTCTTTTCTGAGTTTCCGGGCCGATATCAACCGGCAGTTTGGGGAATTTATTCCGCGTATTGTGAACACCATCGATAGCAAAGTGGAAAGGGTAGATACTACTTACGATAAGTATTTTACTTTCGACCGTTATTATGGCATGCGCTGGGATCTTTCCCGTTCGCTTAATTTCGATTTTAATGCTACCAATAATGCACGGATTGATGAACCGTATGGCAGGCTGGATACCAAAGCGAAGAAAGATACGGTTCGCGATAATTTCTTTAAAGGGGGAAGGAACACACTATACCAGCAGAAAGCCACACTGGGTTATACCTTGCCACTGAATAAGTTGCCGCTCACAGACTGGATCACGGCCCGTTATACCTACGCAACTTCTTATAACTGGATCGGTGCCAGCCGACTGGCGATGAATCTCGGTAACACCATCGAGAACTCGCAGGAGAATACTCTGAATGCGCAGTTCAATTTTGCGAGTCTGTATAATAAGTCCAGGTGGCTGCGGGCACTCGATAATATTCCGGCACCTAAACCCAAACCCGATCCCAAACGACCGGCCGTGGTAAAAGATGTTAATCAGAAATCAGCATTGGGTACAGATATTCCTACCAAAGCCGAAGTGGTAAAAGGACTCAAAGGAAAAAAACGCAGAGAAGCCCTTAAGAAATGGCGTGCCATGAAAAGGGATGCCCGGATTGCAGAAAGGTTATTGAAAGCCAATGAACCAACAGAATTAAACGGCTTCACCCGTTCTATCGGTAAGTTTATTACGATGGTTCGGAATGTGAATGTTCAATACTCGGAAAATTACCGCAGCCGTTTACCGGGTTATATGGACAGCTCTAAGTACTTAGGACAGAACTGGAGCAGTATGGCACCCGGACTGGATTATGTATTTGGTAAACAGCCCGATGCCAACTGGCTCGATAAAAAAGGATCACAGGGGCTGATTACGAGAGATAGCACTTTCAATTTCCTGTTCCGCCAGAACTTTGAACAGCGTTTCAGCATAACCGCACAACTGGAACCGATCAGGGAATTTGTGATCGATATAAACCTGGACAAGTCTTTTACCAAAGAGTATTCGGAATTATATAAAGATACCACCGGCAGCGCGGGACTCAGTCACCTGAATCCGTTAGCCAGCGGTGGGTTTAATGTGTCTTATATTTCGTTTGGGACTTTGTTTGGTCAGCAGAATCCGAACGAGATCTCTACTACTTTCCGGACCTTCGAAGCCAACCGGTTGATTGTAAGTAAACGGGTGGCGGAGCAGAACCCTTACTGGCAGGCATTACCGGCAGGACAGAAATTTACGACCGATGGATATGCCAAAGGATACGGCAGGTATGCACAGGATGTATTGGTGCCGGCTTTTCTGGCAGCGTATACCAAAAAGGATCCGAACAGTATTGCTTTGATCAAGCAATCCAATACTAAGATCAGCTCTAATCCATTCAGCGGTATTTTGCCTAAACCAAACTGGAAAATGACTTATACGGGGTTGAGTAAATACCCTGCACTGGCTTCTGTATTCAGCAATATTGTGATCACACACGGTTATAATGGTAACCTGAGTATGAATAGCTTTAACAGTGCGCTCTTGTACCAGGATCCGTTCAGGTTCAGTGCGCCCGGGTTTATTGATACGGTTAGTGGTAATTTTATTCCTTTCTTTCTTGTTCCGAATATAACCATCAAAGAAGGTTTTGAACCTTTGATCGGGATTGATGTAACCACGATTAACCAGTTAAACGTAAAATTCGAATACCGGAAGAGCAGACAGTTAAGTCTCAGTCTGATCGATTACCAGTTAAGTGAAAGCCGCAGTACAGAGTGGGTATTTGGTGCCGGACTGCGTCAGAAAGGAGTGAAGCTGCCGTTCAGGTTACCGGGTTCTAAAGGCAAAACATTACAGAACGATCTGAATATCCGTCTCGATCTCTCTATGCGCGATGTAGCTACGAGTAACAGTCGCCTGGACCAGGCCAATGCCTATGGTACCGGCGGACAAAAAGAGATCTCTATTCAACCTTCTATCGATTACGTATTGAATAACCGGATCAATATTAAGTTCTTCTTTGATCAGCGGAAAGTGATACCGTATATTTCCACATCCGCCCCGATTACTAATACCAAAGCGGGTATTAATGTGCGGATTTCGCTAGCGCAGTAAAAGAAAAGAGCTTTATTTAGGTGAGTACATAATGATCATTACCACAAAAAGAAATCTCCCGATAGTTTGTTAAGTACAAACCGTCGGGAGATTTCTTTATAGCGTTTTCCTATTAACGAAACCAACAGCGAATGGTTAGTTTTTTCTGAAAGCCCACTTAAACATTTCTTTCCAGCTAACTTTCTTGCCATACATCAGGATACCGGTACGGTAGATCTTGGCACTAAGCCAGGTAGTCAGCAGGAAACCACCTATCAGCGACAGCATACTCAAACCCAATTGCCAGTAAGGAACCGTTCCGGGGATACCATAAGCGATCCTTGCCATCATTACCATGGGCGAACTGAACGGGATGATACTGGCCCAAACTGCCATCGGTGTGCTGGGATCCTGTACGGCATTGGTCATGATAATAAAGGAGAAAATGATGGGCATGGTAATGGGAAGCATCAGACTTTGCGCATCCTGTGGATCTTCATTTACTACACTACCCACGGCTGCGAATAAAGCAGCATAAAATAAGTATCCTCCTAAAAAGTAAAATATAAAACAAAGAATGATTACGGGCCAGTTGGCGGTGCTGAATGTGTGTTGCATTTTATAGATCTGCTGTGCAGCATCACCTGCCTGTGCCATACCACCTCCCGGCATTTGGCCGTTGGCCTGTTGCAGGGTTTTTACCTGTTCCATCACATCATGCGGAACAAAAGCCTGAGCGGCTGTGGTAAGTCCGATAATCAGTATGATCCACATCAGAAACTGTGTTAACCCGACAGCGCCGATGCCGATGATCTTTCCTGCCATCAGCTGAAAGGGTTTTACGCTGCTGACCATCACTTCTGCAATACGGTTGGTCTTCTCTTCCATCACACCACGCATTACCATGGCGCCATAAATGAACATGGTGATATAGATCAGCATACCGCTACCAAAACCGATTCCATAGGATAAGCCTGCGTTGCTTTCTTTTACCCCTTCTCCATTCTCTTCCACTGCTTTCAGTTCGGCATATTGCGATTGCATATGGATGGAATCCAGCTGTGCTTTATCAATACCCGCTGTTTGCAGCATATTATCTTCAATAGCGGCATTGATACGTTCCGAAATAGCGCTCTCGGTGGTGATGCTGATCCGTTTTTTGGAGCGGATCAGGTAGTTCATTTTGCCACCGGTAGCATCAAATTTGGGGATCAGGATGATATCTGAATATCCTTTCTGCAGGTAGTTACTGGTATCCACATCGGCAGGAAATTCGAAAGCCAGTGCTTTGGTACTTTTGATATTGCCTTTGAAAAAACCGTTCTGGTCTATGACAGCAATCTTACGTTCATCTTTCCCCTTGATCGAAAGAAAAGTGGTGCCGGCAATCAATGCCACAATCAGCAGGGGCATTAAAATGGTGGTGAGTACAAAACGTTTATTTTTTACCCGGGTAAGGTATTCTCTTTGTATGATGAGTAATGTCTTATTCATAAATGCAGTTTGTAGAATGGTTGGTTGAAAAGAAATTTATGGATTTACCGGTTGAAAAGCCCTGCTGGTAGCGCGGGTGCCTTCTACCAGGTTAATAAAGATCTCGTTCAGTGAAGGGAGAACTTCATGGAAGGCTTCAATAGTCAGGTTCTGTTGCAGTAAATGCTGTAATACATCATTACTCCGGTACCCCTCCTTGATTTTTACGGTTAAGCGATTTGCTTTCTGGTCGGCAATGTCAAAGGAAGCCGCCGTAAGATTGGCAGGTACTTCTCCCAGCTGGATCGCAAATTTATTTTCCTTGAATTGCTGTTTGATATTGGCCACGGTACCATCCAGGATCTTTTTGCCAAGGTTCACCAGTACAATATGATCACAGATCTCTTCTACCTGCTCCATGCGGTGGGTGCTGAAAATAATGGTGCTGCCTCTCTGTGCCAGTCCATAAATCTCATCTTTGATCAGGTTGGCATTCACAGGGTCCAGTCCACTGAAAGGTTCATCCAGGATAATCAGTTTGGGTTCGTGTAAAACGGTGGTTACAAACTGCAGTTTCTGGCTCATGCCTTTACTCAGGTCCTCTACTTTTTTGTTCCACCAGGTTTCCATTTCCAGGCGTTTGAACCAGAATTTGATCTTGGTCATGGCTTCGCTTCTGCTCAGTCCTTTCAGTTGAGCCAGATAAAGGGCCTGTTCGCCGATTTTCATTTTTTTATACAGTCCCCGCTCCTCAGGCATGTAGCCTATTTTGATGATATCATTTTCCGGATCAAATGTTTTGCCATCAAAACGGATATCACCGCTATCCGGGTAAAAAATACCTGTGATCATTCTCAACAGGGTGGTTTTACCCGCACCGTTGGGTCCGAGCAGGCCAAAAATGCTTCCTTTTTCGATAGAAAAACTGATATCATCTACCGCTTTCTGGGTAGCATAATACTTCTTCAGGTTGCTGAGTTCAAGGATCTTGTTCATAAGGGTTGGGTTGTACTCAAATGTAGGGTATATTTTTCTGCTTGGTTAGTAGTCGGTTTTACCTAATTATTACAGCTGGCTCCGGAAAAACGATACATTTGCCGTCATTTAAATAATGGATAAGCTATGTTGAAGAAGTTTGCTCTGACTGTACTGATTACCAGTGTATTGATTATTTCTACGGGCTGGGGATTTCTGGTTCATAAAACGGTTCATCAGTTAGCCGTGTATGAGTTGCCGGAAACCATGCTGCCTTTTTTCTACCAGCAGATGGACTACCTGGTAACCAATGCCCCCCGACCGGATATGCGCAGGAATGAAGACAGTACAGAAGCGACCAAACATTTTATCGATCTGGAGATGTTTGGAGATAGGGCTGCTACGAAAATGCCTTTGGATTGGAACCGTGCCGTTCAAAAATATACGGCCGATACTCTGTTGAAATATGGCTATGTGCCGTATCATATTATATATATGAAAGGAAAGCTGACAGAAGCATTCCGGAAGGGAAACAAAGACAGTATCCTCTTTTATGCTGCTGATCTGGGGCATTATATCGGGGATGTTCATGTGCCTTTGCATACCACCGTTAATTATGATGGTCAGTTAACTGATCAGAAAGGGTTACATAGTTTGTGGGAATCGATGATACCGGAACTGGAGATCGGCAACTATTCTTTGTATTCCACACACAAAGCTACTTATCTGAAAAAACCAGCCGAAGCGGTCTGGCAGGCAGTTCGGAAAGCAGCGGGACTAGTGCCGGATATGTTGCTGAAGGAAAAGGAAGTGAGCAAAGGGTTTACAGAGGAGCAGAAATTCCGGGTGCAGATCCGGCGGGGGAAGGAAAGCAAAAGTTATACAACGGCTTTTGCCAAAGCCTATGCAACAGCGTTAGGTACTACGATCAATGAACAATTGCGAAGTTCGGCAGACCTGATCGCCGATTTCTGGTATACCAGTTGGGTAGACGCCGGTAAACCGGATCTTTCCCGGATCAATACGGGTTGGTCTGTAGAGGCAGAACAGAAGCTGGCAGCAGAACTAAAAGCCTTCCACGAAAACAAACTGTTGGAAAACAAACTGTTACTCTCCAAAAAAGCAGAAGTCAAACCCGGCGAGTAAAAGGTAATAATACGAAAAGATGCGTACTGCTACTCTAAAAAGAAAGTAGTACTACTCTTTAAAATAGGGTGTAAAAACGGTTGTCTGACGGCAACCGTTTTTTTATTTTGAGGAGATTTTCGTTCGGGCTTTGAGAAAATTGTAATGATCCTATGAAATTCTATATCAATAATCTGGCAGAGCTGTTCAGTCTGGTAGTGGCCATCATCTATTACCCCTACCTGAAAAACTCGGTAATGAAATGGTTTTTGCCGTTTTTAGTGTTTATCACTGTAAGTGAAATATATGGGCATTACATTGGATATGCTTTACATAAATCTAATACTTCGATATATGGTTTTATTGCAATTATCGAAGCAGTATTTTATAGCTATTTTTTTTATACAATAACTACTGAGGGAGCTTCGAAGAAAATTATTTTTATTATATCTTTTTTCAATATTTCAATCAGTGTAGTCTTATTCTTTCTTACAATAGACAACCCTTCATATCTGTTTGCAAATCTAATATTTCTATCAATTTGCTTCTCTTTCATCTCTCTAACTTATATCTACTCAAAATTTGTTAGCGAGGAAGCTGTTTATTTGCTAAGTGAGCCGGGTTTTTGGGTGGCATTTGGAGTGGCTATATTTTTTTCGGGAGTTAGTGTTGTTTTTAGTCTCCATGATTTTAGCCTGAAACATAATCTAACATTTCTTGGGGTCAAACTCTATAACATTGTGCCTCAAATTCTAAGTGTAATATTATACCTCAGCATCTCAACCGCCATCATCCTATGCAAAAAGAAAAACAGGATTTCGTTATAGCCATCATCAGTGGTACTTTATTTATACTACTGTTTGGTTTTATCGCCTTTCTGGTGGTGGCGAATTATGTACGTAGTAAGCGTAAATTAATGCAGGAAAAAATCGAGCGGGAAGCAGCCTTCCAGAAAGAACTGATGCATGCCCAAATGGAAATGCAGGAACATACCTTTCGATCCATTGCTCAGGAAATCCATGATAATATCGGGCAAATCCTGGGATTGATCAAACTGAATGTGAATCTGCTGGGTTTTGAAATGCAAGGAAATGAAATTGTTGCTACACTCAGCGAACAGACTAAAAAGGCGATTGCAGAGTTACGAGATCTGGGTACCACCTATCATACCGATAAACTAGCCGAACAGGGACTGATTGTTGCTGCTAAAAACCAACTGAACCAATTACAGAAAACCGGTTTTTTTGAAACATCTTTTCAGTCTGAATTTGAAACGGTGAATATTGAAAAAAATAAAATAATTTTTTTATACCGGATGTTACAAGAAGCATTGAATAATATTGTAAAACATGCCGGTGCCAACAAAATATGGCTCTCTATCTATTCGCAGGGTGAAGACGTATATATTACCTTGCGGGATAACGGCAGAGGTTTTAATCCCGCCGAGCAGACTTTTAAACCCGGTATCGGTTTAAATAGTATGCAGGAAAGAGCAGCGATGATAAATGTGCGGGCAGAAGTAAAAAGCATTCCGGGTGAAGGAACGACCGTCAATTTTATTTTTAAGCTAAAAAATCTATGATCCGGATAGCGCTTGTTGATGATCATGTGGTACTCAGGAACAGCCTGGGTATCATGCTGGAAAAAATACCCGGCTATGAAATCGTGTTTGAAGCAGATAACGGGTTACATCTGATCAGACAGTTAAAGGAGCACCCTATACCCGATATCATTCTGCTGGATATCACCATGCCCGGTATGGATGGTGGTGAAACCGCCCGTTGGTTAAAACAGGAATATCCCGACATCAAGATCCTCGTAGTAACCATGCTCAAAAGTGATCCTGCCATCATTCAGCTCATTAAAAAAGGGGCCAGGGGGTACCTGCTCAAAGACTGCGAAACAGCTGAACTGATCACCGCTATCAATGCTGTTTGCGAAACGGGCTACTACTATAATGAATTGTTTACGCCGGGTATGAAAGCCCAGAGCCTTTTACACAATCACACATCGCTCAGTGCGAGAGAGATTACTTTTTTGCGATGGGCCTGCACCGACCTGACACATAAGGAGATAGCAGCAGAAATGCAGGTAAGTCCGAGAACGATAGATGGGTACAGAGATTCACTGTTCAGGAAGCTGAATGTAACTTCCCGGGTGGGTATTGTCGTCTTTGCCCTCAAAAACGGATTTATTCAGTTATAAAGTAATTCCGGTTCAAAAAAAACGGGATTTTTCCCGTATGCCGGTTCAATCCCACTACTTAGTTTTACAGTACAAAGAGCAGTAAACAGGCAGGATACCTATTTTGCCCGTTAAGCAGAAGTAGCGGCCCAATACCGGGGGGGAATTTGGAACCGCTATTTCTGCCTCTTTCAATAGTTTGGATAATCAATTCTTCAGTTCGGCAAGTAACTGTTCAATTGTTTTTGGAAAGGAGAGGTTTTACCTCTCTTTTTGTATGATTACCTTTGCCACTCTTTCTCCATCCATGGCTGCACTGATAATCCCACCGGCATAACCGGCACCTTCCCCGCAGGGATATAGGTTTAGTACCTGGGGATGAGACAAATCCACCGCATCGCGCGGTATACGAACCGGAGAAGATGTCCGGCTCTCTGTTGCTACTACAATGGCTTCATTGGTCAGATAACCCCGCATCTTTTTACCAAAAGCCTGGACTCCCTTTTGCAGACTTTGGTAAATAAAACCCGGGAGTACCGTTCTCAGATCTGCGGATACGACTCCGGGCAGATAACTAGAGTCCGGCAGGCTGGCCGAGGTTTTCCTGTTACAAAAATCCTCCATTCTTTGTGCAGGTGCCTTTAATTGTCCACCACCTGCCTGAAAAGCAGCTCTTTCTATTTCCTGCTGAAAATACAAAAGGGCCAGCGGGTCTTTCTCCGTTACCTTATCTTTTCGGTTTGGCTGATTCAGATAAGCCAGTGCATCCGCCATTTCTACCTGCACCACCATACCACTGTTGGCAAAAGGATTGTTTCTTTTACTTGGACTCCAGCCATTTACCACCAACTCGCCTGGACTGGTGGCTGCTGGCGCAATGATACCACCGGGACACATACAGAAACTGAAGACCCCTCTTTCGTTCACCTGCTCTACCAGTCCGTAGGAAGCGGGTGGCAGATGTTCATCCCTCACTGTGCAATGGTATTGAATAGTATCGATCAATGTTTGTGGATGTTCAATCCGAACACCCAGTGCAAAGGGTTTGGGTTCTATCAGTAAACCTTTGTGATGTAACAGCTGGAAAATATCCCTGGCCGAGTGGCCGGTAGCCAGTATTGCTGCATCGCCATTGATGGTTTCTCCATCAGCTGTTCGTACAGCTTTTAGTGTATTATCTGTGATAATGAGATCCGTTACTTTCTTCTCAAACAGGAATATGCCTCCGCATTCCCTGATCTGCTCGCGGATCGCTGTAATGATATGGGGTAATTTATTGGTGCCGATATGCGGATGCGCTTCATACAGAATCCGTTCATCTGCACCGAACCGCCAGAAAAGATGAAGGATACGGTTAATATCCCCCCTTTTACTGCTTCTTGTATACAGTTTTCCATCGCTGTAAGTACCGGCACCTCCTTCACCAAAACAATAATTGCTTTCGGGATTCACTACCCCTTCTTTGTTAAGCGCAGCCAGATCACGTCTGCGGGCTTTTACATCTTTGCCCCGCTCCAGCACGATGGGTTGTATACCGGCTTCTATCAGCTGCAATGCAGCAAAGAGGCCCGCAGGTCCTGCACCAATAATAATGACTTTGGTTTTGGCCTTGCTTACATCAGGAAAATGAATGGGTAAACTATTCCGCTGTTCAAAAGGTTCGTTTACAAAAGCTTTGACTGTCAGGTTGATCCATACCTGGCTGCGGCTACGGGCATCAATGGATTGTTTGCTTTTGTAAAAGCCGGTAACCTGTTCTGGAGGCAAACCCAAAGACTGGGCTATGCACTGCCGGATAGTTGTGTCATCGGCAGCTTCGGCCGGCTTGAGTTTGAGTGTGATATCTTTTTGCATACTGTTAGGTGTTTATCCTAAAAAGCAGGGAACTTTTGGAAAGTTTTCAAACTTTCCAAAAGTTGTTTAAAATGGTAAATCGTCAATATTGTCCGATGGCGGAGGCATGTCATTATAATTCACCGAATCATTGCTACCACTGCTTTGGCCCAGTTTCATGGTTTCCATACGCCAGGCATCCAGGTTGGTGATATAATTCTCCCTGCCATCTTTTACCCATTTGGTTCCTTTGATATTGAACTGCACTTTTACCTCATCGCCCAGGTTGAATCTGTCGGGCATAGAAGTTCTGTCCTGCACACATTGGAACTTTACATAATTGGTAATTACGCGCCCACCAATATCTTCTGATTTCTCAATCACAAATTCGCGTGTTTTGAACGTTTCTTTGCGCTGTACAATCTCAAATACAGCTACCAGTTTTCCAACAATTTCGTAAGACATGTCTGATTATTTAAAGTGTCCAAAAGTAGGATTAAAATCTGCTTTCGTTTCAAAAAAAACGCTTTCATGGCTGCATTAATATTGTACCTTTCGGAGAATAAGCCCGTTTACCTATGCGCAGGATTTTTGCTTTTATTTTCATCCTCTTTTTTGGTATCAGTTCCTGCACCAGTATTCAGCCTGTTACGTCACTCTCTTTTACCGATTACCGGATAGCCAAAGAAGCCAGAACAGATACGGCATTAGCCGGTATGTTGGCTCCCTACAGAACAAACATGGATATTACCATGAACAAAGTGATCGGTTTTTCCAATACTCAAATGAATGCCAGGCAGCCGGAAAGTGGTCTGGGCAATTTTATGGCAGATGGAATCCGCGTAATGGCCGAAAAGAAATACGGGAAAAAGGTAGATGCGGGGTTTATTAACCAGGGAGGCATCCGGTCCTATATCTCCAAGGGAAATATTACCGTGGGAAAGATCTTTGAACTGATGCCTTTTGATAATCTCGTGGTATTGCAGGAAGTGAAGGGGTCTGTGATGCAGCAGTTCTTTGATAAAATGGCTGCCGATGGTGGCTGGCCGGTATCGGCAGGGGTTGTGATGGAGATCAAGGATAAAAAAGCCATCAATGTAACCATCAACGGTAAACCGCTGGATCCGTCGGCTGTATACGTGGTGGCCAATTCTGATTATGTAGCCAATGGGGGGAGTGATTGTGAGATGTTACGCCGGATTCCCCAACAGAACAAAGGCTATCTTTTACGGGATGCACTGATCGAATTTGTATCGGACCTCACCCGCCAGGGGAAACCACTGGATTATTCCATCGAAAAAAGGGTTGTCAATGTCAATTAACAGGAGAAAATTTTTAGAACAGGCAGCCATCACGGGTGGTGCGCTTGCAGTTTCGCCCTTATTAGCCAGGGCAGAACCTTCGGTAGTAAAAAGAATTACCATTTTACATACCAATGATGTGCATAGCCGCCTGGATCCCTTTCCGATGGATGGCAGCCGTAACCAGGGACTGGGCGGCGTAGCTGCCCGGGCAGCCCTGATACAGGAGATCCGCGACGAAGGTGGAGAAGTGCTGTTGCTGGATGCCGGCGATATCTTTCAGGGAACCCCTTACTTTAATATGTATAAGGGAGAGCCGGAAATGAAAGCCATGCAGAAAATGGGTTATGATGCAGCTACCATGGGAAACCATGATTTTGATGCCGGACTGGAAAATTTTGCCACCCAGTTAAGCCATGTACAATTCCCTATTATCATTTGTAATTACGATTTTTCGGGAACGGTGATGGAATCAAAGTTCCAACCTTATAAAATATTCCAGAAAGGCGACCTGAAGATTGGCGTGTTGGGTGTGGGAATAGAACTGAAAGGACTGGTGCCTGAGAACCTCTATGAAAAAACGGTGTACCTGCATCCCATAGAGTCTGCCAACCGAACAGCAGATCTGCTACGCAAACAAGGCTGTGATATGGTGATCTGCCTCTCACATCTCGGCGATAAATATGATGATGATAAGGTCAGTGATGAGATACTGGCCAAAGAATGCTTTGATATTGACCTGATTATCGGGGGCCATACCCACCGTTTCTTCACAGAACCCCGTAAATACCGGAATCGGAATGGTGGAGATACCGTGGTAAACCAGGTAGGTTGGGCGGGGATTCAGCTGGGGCGGCTGGACTACAGTTTTTCGGGCTACAAAAAGAAAAATCTGTCCAATGCCCATACTGTAGTTATAGGGAAAAAAACAAGGGAATAAAAAATTTTTTTTTCAACATAAAGTCTACATATTCGCAGCCCCAATTTATTTTTTTACTTATCCACATGTGGAAAAAAATAGATAACTTGAAGGCTTGGGATAAGTAATAAAGCAGAATAGTATAACTCATTATAAATTCTTTCTTTTTGTATGGCTAAGAACGCTGAATCAGTCTGGAGCAATTGTTTAAAGATCATCAAAGACATTGTAGAATGGCAACATTTTAAAACATGGTTTGAACCGATAACACCTGTTGAGTTAAAAGCAAATGTTTTAATGATACAGGTTCCCAGTCAGTTCTTTTATGAATACCTCGAAGAGCATTATGTGAACCTGCTGGCAAAAACATTAAAAAGGGAATTGGGAAAAGAAGCGAGGTTGGAATACAGGATCATGGTTGACAGCGGTAATACCAATGGACGCAATGGCTCTATGGATGTTCCTGCAAGCAATATGAAAACATACAATAACAACGAGATGAATTTCCCGTTGGTGATCGATAACCCTGTCAAGAATCCGTTTGTGATTCCGGGCCTGAAAAAAATGCAGATCGATCCGCAGCTGAACCATATGTATGTGTTCGATTCTTTTATCGAAGGTGATTGTAACCGCGTAGCCCGCCGTGCCGGTAAAACAGTAGCGGAAAAACCCGGTGCCAATTCCTTTAATCCACTGGTCATTTATGGTGGCGTAGGTCTGGGTAAAACCCACCTGGCCCAGTCTATCGGTAATGAAGTGAAAAGACTGCATCCCGGTAAAGTAGTGCTGTATGTAAGCAGTGAGAAATTCATCAACCAGTTCCAGGACCATAGCCGTAATAACGCAATTAACGACTTTATCCATTTTTACCAGCTGATAGACGTGCTGATCATTGATGATGTGCAGTTCTTCAGTCGCGCAGAAAAAAGCCAGGATGCGTTTTTTGCCATCTTCAACCATTTACACCAGAGCGGCAAACAACTGGTCTTAACTTCCGACAAACCTCCGAAAGACCTGGATGGTATGCAGGAAAGACTGCTAAGCCGTTTCCGCTGGGGTTTGAGTGCCGATCTGCAGATTCCCGATTATGAGACCCGTATCGAGATTCTGGAGAAGAAGATGAAGAACGATGGTCTGGACATGCCCAAAGAAGTGGTGAAGTATGTAGCTTATAATATCAATACCAATGTACGTGAACTGGAAGGGGCGCTGATCTCATTGCTGGCCCAGTCCTCCCTCAATAAAAAAGACATTGATGTAGAACTGGCAAAAAAGGTACTTCGCAATTTTGTTAAGACCAGCAGTAAAGAGATCACCATCGACGCGATCCAGAAAATGGTATGTGAGTATTTTGATGTGTCATACGACAAATTATTGCAGAAAACCCGTAAACGTGAGATTGTGCAGGCAAGACAGATCACGATGTACCTGGCCAAAGCGTTTACCAAAAACTCCCTCAAAACCATCGGAGAGCATTTTGGCGGCCGCGACCATACCACTGTGATCCACTCCTGCCAGACCGTAAAGGACCTGATGGACACAGATTCTATCTTCCGTGAAAACGTGATGGAACTGACCCAGAAAGTGCAGCTGGCGGCTATGTAAGCAGATTTATACAAGACATTATAAAAACATCCCGGGCGTAACCACGTTCGGGATGTTTATTTTTCAGGTTTTTGGGATACATTTTTGGCAGTTACCTATCGGCAACCTATTTTTGCAGCCCTCTCTGAAAAGAGCAGGACGGTGAGGTGGGAGAGTGGCTCAATCCAGTAGTTTGCTAAACTGCCGTACGGGTTAAACTGTACCGAGGGTTCGAATCCCTCCCTCACCGCTCTCATCCGCCGAAGCGCTAGCGAAGGCGGATTGGGTACCGGAACTAAGAGATCCACCTACGCTGACGCTTTGGTGGATGAATCGGGAAGTAGCGCAGGCCGGTAGCGCACCTGGTTTGGGACCAGGGGGTCGCAGGTTCGAATCCTGTCTTCCCGACGTAAAAAGTCCTTCAGCAATGAAGGACTTTTTCATTTTATAGCCCGGCCCATATGCTAACACGACAGATCGGTATAGGCTTTTTGCGGTATATTTATTTCATTGTTTCCAACTTTACCATGCAAATAATTCCAGTACCAGAAATCAGAACCGTAAAGGTAACCCGTTATGTGGCGCCATTGCGGGAAGGTGGTTCTTTGCCTGCCATTGCAGAAGCGGATGATTCTTTTTTGTATGTGCTGAAATTTCGGGGTGCCGGACAAGGGGTGAAAGCCCTGATTGCAGAACTCATCGGGGGCGAAATTGCGAGGGCGTTGGGCCTGAAAGTGCCGGAAATCGTTTTTGCTGAACTGGAAACGGCTTTCGGACGTACGGAGCCGGATGAGGAGATCCAGGATCTGCTGAAAGCAAGTGTGGGCAAAAACCTGGGCCTGCATTATCTCTCCGGTGCTATCACTTTTGATCCGAATGTGACAGTGGTTGATCCGTTAACTGCCTCCAAAATTGTATGGTTGGATGCGTTGCTGATGAATGTTGACAGAACGGCCCGTAACACCAATATGCTGATCTGGAAAAAAGAATTGTGGCTGATAGATCATGGTGCGGCACTGTATTTTCACCATGCCTGGCAGGAATGGGCATCGTATGCGGCCAAACCTTTTGTACAGGTAAAAGACCATGTACAGTTAGCGCGGGCTTCTGTTTTGGAAGAAGTACAGTCGCAGGCAATGCAGATACTTACGCCGGATCTGGTGAAAGCCATTGTAGCATTGGTGCCTGATGAGTGGTTATTGCAGGGGGATGAAAATATCACTGCGGAAGAACGCAGGAGCGTTTATGCTGAATTTCTGAATCAAAGAATAGCCTTGTCACAGATTTTTGTAAAAGAAGCAATACATGCCAGAGAATCACTTATTTGAGTATGCCATTATACGGATCGTACCCAGGGTGGAGCGCGAAGAGTTCTTCAATGTGGGGGTGGTACTCTTTTGTAAAAAACTGGATTTTCTGGAAGTGAAATATGTGTTGCCCGAAGAAAAAATCAGATTGTTCTGTGAGATGCTGCAGATGGAAGAACTGAAAGAATACCTCTCCAGTTTTGAAAAGATCTGTAAAGGAACAGCTGATGGCGGACCGATCGCTTTGCTGGATAAAGCGTCCCGTTTCAGGTGGCTTACGGCAACCAGGAGTACGGTATTACAAACATCCAAAGTACATCCGGGTTTGTGCGATAACCCGGAACAGGCATTACAGCGGCTGTTTGATCAATTGGTTTTATAAATAGCGGCGTAGTCCGGCTCAATCGATTAAAGATGCATAATATTTGTTGTATAGGACATATTACCCATGATAAAGTAGTTACTCCCGGTTCAGTTGTACACATGCCAGGTGGTACTTCTTTTTATTTTTCCAATGCCATACGGCAGATGGACACACGCTACCAGTTGGTTACAGCAGTTGCTGCACCAGAATTACCTTATGTGACTGATTTACAGAATGCGGGAATTGAGGTGACCGCATTCCCCAGCCAACAAACTGTTTTTTTTGAGAATATCTACTCGCAGGATCAGGATAACAGAACGCAGCGGGTATTGCATAAATCAGATCCTTTTACAATAGATCAGTTGAAGGAGGTAAGGGCTGAAATCTTTCACCTGGGACCCTTGCTGGCAGATGATATTCCTGTATCGCTGATCCGCGATCTGGCTTCGCGGGGAAAAGTATCGCTGGATGTACAGGGTTACCTGCGCGAAGTAAGAGCAGAGAACGTGTACCCCGTGGATTGGCTCGATAAAAAAGAGGCTTTGCCTTTTATCAGTATTCTCAAAGCCAATGAAACCGAAATGGAAAAGCTGACCGGAACAAGTGATATACAGGACGGTATACAGAAATTAACAACCTGGGGTGTTGCAGAAGTGATCATCACTTTGGGAAGCAAAGGTTCTGTGATTTACCGCGATGGAGCTACCTGTATTATTCCCGCCTATATACCGGAACAGGTAATTGATGCTACAGGTTGCGGCGATACCTATATGGCTGGATATCTCTACCGGAGAACAAAAGGCGATTCGATCAAAGATGCAGGCCATTTTGCTGCTGCCATGGCTACCCGTAAAATTGAAGGGTCTGGTCCGTTCGAAGGTACTGAAAAGGATGTGCAGGATGTGTTACAACGACGTGCTACGAAACTATTCATGTTCCGTTAAGGCAGCTCTTTTATGCCAAGACGGTATTCAATTTTTCCTGCTATTTTTATAACGCAGTGATCCACTTTCTGAAATCAATAGCACTTTCCTGGCTTACAATGATCTCTTCCGAAAGGGGAACCGTTAACTCTACCAGTATTTTAATCTTGTCGTAAGACCGGTAGGATTTTACAAAATCAATGTTGATGATAAATTTCCGGTTAGCCCGGTAAAATTTCTTCGGGTCCAGTTCTTCCTCCAGTTCTTTCAGGTTTTTATCTACGAGAAATTTTTTTCCATCCCTTGTTACAAGAAAACTGATCTTTTGTTCCGTATAAAAATAAGCCACTTCGTCCAGCAGGATACTTTGAAACTCGATTCCTTTTTTTACTACAATCCTTGATTTACGACTCGTATCTTTTTCGGAAAGAAATCTCAGCAGGTTTTCGTGGTTGTTAAGGAAATGGTTTTTTAACGTACGGTATTTGGCAATGGCTTTGGCAAGTTCCTGCTCGTTGATGGGTTTTAACAGGTATTCGATACTGGTCTGCTCAAAAGCTTTGACCATGAAATTGTCAAAAGCAGTGATAAAGATGATTGGTGCGGAAATTTTCACCCGGTCAAATATGCTGAATGAGATCCCGTCTTTCAGGTGAATATCCATAAAGATCAGATCCGGTGCAGGATTGGCCAGAAACCATGCCACAGAGTCTTCTACGGTTTCCAGTGTGGCAATTACAGTAACCGGTTCTCTGGTTAGCTGGATATGGTGAATAAGATTATCCAACGCTGTTTTTTCATCTTCGATAATTACTGCTTTGATCATAACCTGTCAGGATTTAAGAATGGGTAATGTAACGGTGAACCATTCGGGAGTTTGCTGGATGCTGATATTTTTATGTACTATCAATGAATACCGTTCGTTCAGATTGGATAATCCGATTTTGGATGATTGGATGTCAAATTTTTTGAGGTGACGTGGATTTATGACAGTGATAGCCTCTTCTGTAATAGTTATTTCTATGTCAAGATTTTTCTTGTCGGAAAAATGATTATGCTTAATGGCATTTTCGATCAGGGTCTGTAAAGAAAGCGGGGGAATGAGATAGTCTTCCACACTGATATTATCCATCCGGATAACCATGCTTAAACCGGTCTGATAACGGATTTTCAACAGGTAAAAATAGTTACTGGCAAATTCAATCTCTTCTTTCAGTTGTATCAGGTCTTTTTCTTTATTCAGAAGAATATACCGGTACACTTTTGCGAGGGTATCGTTGAACAACCTGGCTTTTTCAGGATTCTGGCTGATGAGGTAGGAAAGTGTATTCAGGGAATTGAAAATAAAATGTGGGTCTATCTGGCTTTTCAGTGCATCCAGTTGCGCCTGTACTTTCAGCTTCTCACTTCTTTCTACTCTTACCAGGTCGGATTCCCGTTCCTTGTACAGGTAAACGATCTCATAAATGCTGCTGATCTGCAGGCTGATAACGGTGATAATGATCTGGCAGGCCAGGAGATCTCCGGCGCTAAAGATGTTATTGACAAAAAAACGGTTCCAGACTGTCAGGAGTATAAATGAAAAACCCCAGCTGACCACCAGCGGAATAGCAAATCTGAGGGGAATCCGGATGTACAATTCCTTGATGGCGTATAAATAATGCCTGAGGGTCCGGTGTGCAAAAGCACTGCCCTGCCAAATGCAAAAGGAGATTACTGTAAAATACAGATAATGAAGCGATAAGCTATTCATACTGCCGCCGGTAATGAATAAAAAGCCTGACAGGTGAAAGATCAATATGCCCGTGAGGGGAATACCGATCCATTTAAACAGGGTATCGTTAACAGGTTGCAGGAGCGTGTTCATTAACAGTAGTTGGTCTCTCTATAAGACAGTATGAAAGCGGGAAGTTCGAATTCATTCACAGCTTTTTTTTACCGTTCACATAATTTCACAAGCTTTTCGTATTTGCTCCCTTTGCATCAACGGTTTTTTTTGGAAAAACAGATTCTCTTGGCTGCGTTACTTTTCTTAAGAAATTGATAATACAGAAAAAAATCAGTTTGTGATTTGGCTGTTTCGGTTCAAAAAATTCATGCTTCGGTTATTTATTGCCCTCTTCTCCTCCGGCTCAATTTACTTTTCTTGTCTGATTGATTCTGTGCGTCCCTAAAAAGAAACAGGACACAGCTTTTTTAAACATTTTCAAATTATCTATTACAATGAGAAGACTTACAATGCTACTCGTGTGCATGGTACTGGCCGCCAGTCAGTTATTTGCACAAAACCGTACCGTAACAGGGAAGGTTACCGATGACAAAGGCATACCCATTGCCAATGCATCTATCGTGGTAAAAGGTACTACTACCGGTACCAATACAGATGCAGAAGGTAATTTTACCCTGACCGTGGCAGCTGCTGCCCGTTCAATTGTTGTTTCTTCGCTGAATTTTGCGCAGCAGGAATTGTCTATTACCGGGAAAACAAGTATTACCGTTTCGCTGAAACCAGCAACTGCGAGTCTGGATGATGTGGTAGTGATTGCTTACGGTACACAAAGTCGTGTGAGAACAACCGGTTCTACTACCCGCCTGAATGGTGCAGAGTTTGCGAACCAGCCGTTAAGTTCCGTAGATGCGATGCTGCAGGGTAAATCTGCAGGTCTGCAGTCTGTGGCAGCTTCCGGTCAGCCGGGTTCTTTAACACAGATCCGGATCCGTGGTATCGGTTCTATTTCTGCCAGTTCCTCTCCGTTATTCATTATTGATGGGATCCCTGTTGCCACGGGTGATGGATCGCAGGTACTTACCAGCAGTAACCTGCTCGCAGGTCTGAATCCCAATGATATTGAGGATCTGACCGTGCTGAAAGATGCGGCTGCTACTTCTATCTATGGTTCAAGGGCTGCGAATGGAGTGGTACTGATCACTACTAAAAACGGTAAAGCCGGAAAAGCAAAGTATAATGTTACCACCGAAGTGGGTAGTAACGATGTAGCTTATTTCCCTGATATGGCCCAACCACTTAATAAAGCAGATTCCAGAGCTTTAACCATTGAAGGATTGAGAAATGTGGGTGCTACCCAGGCTGATATCGACCAGATACTGGCTCAGTATGGATACAACTCAACTGCTAACTATAACTGGCTTGATCTGGTTCGCAGAAAAGGTATTCAGCAGCAGGCGAATGTGTCTGTATCGGGTGGCAGTAACGGAACTACCTTTTATGCATCAGGTGGATATTTCCGCCAGCAGTCGCCGGTAATTGGTTCTGATTTCAAAAGATATTCCGGAACACTGAAAGGTACTTTCAAAGCTTCGGAAAAACTGAGCTTTAATGCAGGCGCCAATGTAAGTACGTTTAACCAGATCGGCGAATCGGAAGGTAGCAGTTTCCGTAACCCCATCATTGCTTCGCTGGCATTACGTCCTTCACAGGAAGCTTATAAAGCAGATGGTACACCTGAATACTCAAGAACCATTTTTGAGCAGTTGTATAATCCGCTGGCCATAAACATGTACGATAAAAAGAATAACAATACCAGCAAAGTATTGGCCAATATCGGTTTACTGTATAAGATCATTCCATTCCTGAATTTCAAAGCCAATTATGGTCTTGATTATTCAAGCATTGAAGAAACACAATACAACAATCCTTTCTTTGGTGATTCCAGAGCCCCTACCAATGGTTATTTCTCTGCGGCTTACCGTCGGATTTTTAACTATGTATTTTCTACAACAGTTGACTATAACAAAAGATTCTTTGATAACAAACTTGATGTGAACCTGCTGGTGGGGCATGAGAACCAGAAAACAGTAAACACAAATATTTTCACAAGTGGTACAGGAGTTCCTTTAACTACTTCTATCACGTATCCGAATGTATCTGTACCTACTTCTACCCAGCCGATTGCACAGACGGATAACAGTATCGAGTCTTACCTGTCGAGGGCTTTATTAACCTATGATAACAGGTTTAACCTGAGCTTAAGCTTCCGCCGTGATGGTTCTTCCCGTTTTGCAGAGGGTCGTCGTTGGGGTAGTTTCTGGTCTGTGGGCGGATCATGGAATATTGACCGTGAGAAATTCTTCGAATCAGTAACCGCCTTCTCTTACCTGAAACTGAGAGGTTCTTACGGAACATCCGGTAACAATACATTTGGAGATTATGCGGCACGTCCTACTTATACATTCGGTAACACTACAGGTGCTGCCAATGGTATTGGTGCATCAGGAACTTACAATGGACAACCAGCCAGCGCACCTGCTAACGTAGGTAATCCAACCCTTACATGGGAAAAGAATAAGTCCTTTGAAGTTGGTATTGAAGCAGGGATCCTTAAAAACCGGATCACTTTTGATGCGGGTTACTACTACCGCAAAACCTATGACCTGCTGCTCAATGAGCCGCTTTCTTCTACTGCCGGTTTCCAGTCGTTTGGTAACAATGTAGGCTCTATGGAGAACAGAGGTTTTGAAGTTACCATAAACTTTGTACCGGTACAAACCAAAGATTTCCGTTGGGATATCGGTTTTAACGCAGCCTGGAACAAGAATAAGATACTTTCCCTGTCAGCTTCCGGTGCAGATATTCTGGCTACAGCCAGTCAGATCAGGAGAGTGGGCAGAGACTTCCAGTCTATTTATGTAAGATCATGGGCAGGTGCAGACCCCGCTACCGGTAACCCGCTTTGGTATGTAGATGAAACCAAAGCTGCTACTACCAGCAACGTGAACAATGCTCTGAGAGGTATTGTAGGTTCTGCGTCTCCCAAAGGTTTTGGTGGTGCCAACACTTCATTGAAATATAAAAATTTCTCTGTAGCGGCTAACTTCTACTTCCAGTATGGCAACCTGCTGAATGATAACTGGGGCTTTATTTATACCAGCGATGGAGCACTGCCCAACCTGAACAAAAACCAGAAACAGTTGAGAAGATGGCAGAAACCAGGCGATATCACGGATATTCCACGTTATGATTTCAATAACGCTACCGCCTCTAATGCCAACTCTACCCGTTATTTCTACAAAGGAGATTTCATCCGGTTACGCAGTCTGACAGTATCTTATGAACTGCCGGCCGTATTGCTGAAAAAATGGGATATCACCGGCTTAAGTTTTTATGTAAGGGGTAATAATATCTGGACCAAAACATACGATCCGAATATTGCCATGGATCCTGAACAGCCTATCAATGGTTTAGCCAATAACCAGTTCTTTATTCCTAAATCTTACACAGTAGGTGTTAACCTTACTTTCTAAACTCAAAATGACAAAGAAGATGAAAAAAATTATTTATATCCTCACTTTTACTGCAGGCAGTTACCTGGTAACCGGCTGTAAGAAAAGTTACCTGGAGCTGAAACCTTACGACCAGGTGGCACTTGATATCGCCATTACAACAGAAGGTGATATGCAGGCCGCTACTAATGGTATTTATTCAGCACTGCGTAATAACACACTGTACGGAAGAGATATACAGCTGCGGGGCGATCTGCTGGCGGATAATATATACATATCAGCCACTAACTCTAACCGTTTCCTGGAATATTTTCAGCTGAATTACAATGCGCTTTCTGCAAGTGTTTCTGGTAACTGGAATAGTTCTTATGCCACTATCCTGCGGGCTAATAATGTGATTAATAGTTCGCTTACAGGTAATGCCAACATTAACCAATACCGTGGTGAGGCCCTCGCCATGCGGGCAATGGTGTATTTTGACCTGGTGAAACAGTATGCAAAACCTTATGCTGCTGCAACGGCTGCTACAGACCTGGGTGTTCCATTGGTGCTGACCTATGATCCTACTGTAAAACCCAAAAGAAATACAGTAAAGGAAGTATATGATCAGATCGAGAAAGACCTGCAGGCAGCTATTCCACTGTTAACAGACAGGGCACCTTATTCTGCAGGGTATGCCAATAAGAACACTGCCAAAGCATTGCTGGCCAGATTGTATCAGTTTAAGGGTGATTGGGCAAAAGCTCTCACCAATGCGCAGGACGTGATCAACAACGGCGGTTATTCCTTAACCACATTGGCTAACTATGCGGCTTACTGGTCTAATGCTAACCTGCGTACAGACAAACAGGAAACCATTTTTGAGTTAGGTTTCGATCCCAACGGAAATGCCGGTCTTGAATCATTGCCCTATTTCTTTTCACAGGTAGGTTATGGAGACGGTTTGGCTACAGACGATTTGTTTCAGGCATACAGTGCAACGGATCTCAGAAGAACACTGATGGTAGATGCAGTTCGTGGTGGAAAGAATGTAAAAGTGATCAACAAGTATCCTAACAACAATAACTACACCATCAAAGTGGTTCGTTTATCAGAAGTATACCTGATCGCAGCAGAAGCTTCTTATCAGACCGGCAATATTCCGCAGGCATTAACCTATGTAAACCAGGTAGCTACCCGCAGGGATGCAGCTTTTGCGGGATATGCTTCTGGAGGTGCACAGGTACTGGAAGATATTCTTACTGAAAGAAGGAAAGAACTGGCTTTTGAAGGACATCGTTTCTGGGATCTCGTCCGTTATAACAGAGATGTGGTTCGTGTAAACGTAAATGGTAACTACCCTAGTAATGTACCATTGACTATTGCAAAAGATAATTTCAGAAGAATACTGCCGATTCCGCAGGCTGAACTGGATGCCAATCCCAACATCAAGCCGCAGCAGAATACCGGGTATTAATGAGTAATCCCCCATTGTAGTATGAAACAAGAAATGCCACTATCGTAAGATGGTGGCATTTTCTTTTAAGCCCGGTATGTATCCACTTAATCAACAGTAGCTGTATTAGTTAACAGCTTTACTCAGATCAATCTCCAGTTGGATAGTGAACATGTTTTCTTCTATGATGATATTCATTTTATAACTGCCAGGATATACAAGATCAAGCCGTTTACGCATCTGCTGTAAAGTAGATGTTTCATAATTCAGCAAATTAGAAGTTTCTACGGGTTTGCTGTTCTTTACCTGCAGGATAATACGGCTGCCTTCTATCCTGATAGATAAACTGGTCCAGTGTTTATCGGTAATATTATCACTTACCTGCCTGAAATTACTTTCTACAAAAGGGAAGAGGATATAAGGAACAATCCGGAGTTCTCCGGGATTACCTGTTTGCTCAAACTGCAGCGACAAACGATCGGTACTGGTTAAGCGTTCCAGTTGTACAAAATTCTGGATACTGTCTATCTCATGCGAAAGCAGTACGGTTGGCTGGTTACACTCATCTATCAGGTAAGTAAGAATCTGTTGCAGTTTACCCAGCATTTCCGGTACCTTATTGGTGCCGGAGAAGGAGTAGGAATGAATTTTTTTCAATAATAAGGGCAGAAAGCTGGGCTGGATCTGGCTGTCGATAAATTTGAGCTCCCGGCTGATCTTTTCTGATTTAACAAGATAGAGCTCCTGTTTTTTGATATTCCAATACTTAAAGAACTTGATCGATACGGCTGTGCCCGTGATCATTAATACGCCATTTAATCCGCGCAGCAGATCTGTAAGGGCAATGTATTTGAATTCGGGAAGACCGTAAAATTTCCTGAGGGGATTTACCAACCAGGTATAAAAATAACTGGAGAGGGAGGCATCCAGTAACAGGAACAGACCCAGGAACAAAAAGAACCCGAGGTATTTTTCCTGCAATAGCATTTTGGGAACCAGTAGGTAGAGGACGGCATAACAGAAAATGATATCCACCGAAAGGGTGATCAGCATTTCCAGAATGGTGTATTGCAAATGGGCGGCATACCCAATGGCACTCGTTCCGCCACGCTGACTGTAGATCAGGGTAAAATAAAAAATCCAGACCATCCAGAATACAAAATGTCTGAACAGCCGGAATCTCGGGTTGTTTGAATACACAAATGAGTGTGTGGTCATAACGGGGGATTATCTCATGTGCAATAAATGTTCCAATCGGAAATTAATTATTTATTATAGACTTTGATAGATTTTTATTACAAACGACCAAAGTTTTTATGGATGTTACTGAACGGCTTGGTTGAAGCGGGCTGTTGGACAGGAATGAGTAAAATTTCCTCCCATGAAGAAAAAGAAAAAGCGGGCAAGAATACCCGCTCGGTATGTTGTTGTTTCCCTAAACTAAAAACTGAATAACAACATGAGAAAATTGTACTGTAAAAGTTCCCTTTTTCTTCCGTATGTAAAAATCTATGATCCCGAAGCCTGAATTTGTTTGTATGAAATCCCTGTTTTGTCTACCGAACAAAACAGGGATCTGTCAAAAGCAGGTAATTGCTGCTTTCTGAGATCGTTTTACTCTACTGGTAATGTTTCTTCAGGCTCTGCAAATACATAATGATTAAACCAAAGCCAGTTATGCCAGATAGCGGCCAGTCTTTCTTTGGGTTTGGTAATACCATGCCCAAAACCTTTATAAACAACCAGCTTTGAAGGGATATGCCTGTCCTGAAGCCCCCTGTATAACTCATACGCATTGGATATGGGTACTCTTTTATCAAATTCGCCATGTTGTATCAATGTGGGGGTACTGGCTTTATTGATATTGGTCATCGGGGATGTTTTTTTATAAATATCCATATCTTCCCAGGGGGTGGCTTTCAGGTACTGGCGTGTAAAGGGGGTGATATCTGTGCTGACATAATAAGTGATCCAGTTAGAAATACCCGCACCCACCGAAATGGCTTTGAACAGGCTTGTGTTAGTAGTAAGAAAGGCAGAAATATAACCGCCCTGGCTCCATCCCATACAACCCATTCTGGCGGTATCAATAAATCCCTTTTTTTGTAAGGATTCAATACCACTTACCACATCCCACATATCACCTACACCGAGGTTCCGGACATTGAGGGATCTGAATTTTTCGCCATAACCCGCACTGCCGCGGTAATTGACCCGTAATACCAATGCACCCTTTTCTACCCATTGCATCACCGGATATACACCACCAGGTGTTGGCTCGGGCCGGTCTATGCCGGTAGGGCCACCGTGGATCATTACCAGCAATGGATATTTTTTAGAGGGATCAAAATTGAGCGGCTTCAGTAATACACCTTCAATACCCGCCCCATCTTTACTCTTCCATTCAACAATCTCATTGACGGGTGTGTTCCAGTTACTGATCTGCGCATTACTATTAGTCACCTTTTTCCAGTTGCCTTCCCATGTGCCGTAATAAATTTCATTGAGATCAGAAAAGTTTCTGCCGGAAATGGCCATCAGATCGCTTTTGCGGGCAAAACTGATAGTGCCCGTATTGTCTAATGGTACAGACAGTTGTTTGCTGATACCGGTCTGCGGGTCCATCCGGTAAACAGCGGTCTTCATTTTTTGCGATGCGCTGAAGTAAATCCCTTTTTCGTTCCAGGTATAAATGTTTTTGTTTTCATCAATGTCTGCACCTATTTCGCGGCTTTTTTTAGTATTGATGTCATAGATGAACAAACGGCTGTTTCTGAAAAAATTACTGACAGAATCATCCACCGAACTCCGGTAAATAAAAGCGCTGCCATCAGGTGCCCATTCTGTTAACGCATCGCTGCTGGGATTACTGATTAATGTTTCGATTTTTTTTGTTGCAATATCAACCAATGCGATATCGCTGTATAAAGAGGAGTTAATTAATGGATTGGGTTGTTTGTTAAAGAGGATAGCGGTACCTGTTGGATTCCATGAAAAACCGGCAACGGTAAAATTTCCATCGGTCAGTTTTTGGGCTACCGGTATTTTATAACAATCCGGTTTCCGGTTCGAAGAATCTTTGCCTGTGTAACAGGGATATAAACCTGCGAGCAGAACAGAATCATAGTGGAAGGGCAGTAACCAGAGATGACTCAACTTGTATTCTTCTCCTTCCACCGCAAATGCGCCATACCTTTCTTTCACGGTTTTTTCTTTCCGGCTATCCGGATCTGCTTTGGTATATACCAACTGCCGGCCATTGGGGCTCCACTCATACCCACCAACGCCATCTTCATCTTTGGTGATCTGTAACGCTTCGCCACCATCTACAGGTATCAGGTAAAGCTGCGTTTTTTCTCCCCTGTCAGATAAAAAACTGATGAATTGATTGTCCGGTGTAAATGCCGGTGAACTACTGCCGCCTTTACTGGTGCGGGTTAACTGGATAGGCGTTCCCCCTTCTTTAGATAACCAGATCTCACTGTCATAGCCATTGCTGGCCCAATCGGTAGACGTCAGGGTATACGCAACGTATTTTCCATTGGGTGAGATCACGGGTGTTCCCACCTGTTTCAGGCTTAACCATTTTTCAAAAGCGATGGACGCATTTTTTTGGGCAGTACTGAGAAAAGAAATCAATCCCAGACAGAAAACCAGGCAGTATTTCATATGATTAATTTTGGTTACCCAATATACATAATCAGTCCTGTATCCTATAGTGTTTTCAGCTGTCTGGCTGTATTTGAAATATATTGGATAAATTGGCCCTCAAATCATTCCTCCACATGAAAAAATTGACCGGTTTTCTTACCCTCTGTTCGTTGTTAAGTATTTCATCCCTTTCTGCGCAGGAAAAGCCTGAATGGAAATCGATATTCACCCGCATCAACCAGGAAGTATTGACACATTCAAAAGCGTATAGCAGTCTTCAGACAGCTACCACTAAGATTGGCCATCGGTTAACCGGATCGGCTAATGGTAAAAAAGCAGAAGAGTTTGCCTATAACCTGTTGAAATCTTATGGTTTTACCAACCTCCGTTACCAGCCTTTTGAAGTAGAGAGCTGGAGCCGCGGCACCATTCGTGTGCAGATGGGTACGGATCCTGCTAACCTGCAGGATGTAAAATCGGTATCGCTGGCACACTCACCTGTAAAATCAGACGTAAGTCTGGAAGTAGTGGATATGGGTAATGGATTGGAAGAAGACTATGCCGCCGCTCCCGATAAAGTAAAAGGCAAGATCGCATTGGTATACCTCGGTGTATTGCCCGGTTCAAAAGCCGGTACCAAATCCTTGCACCGCTCTGAAAAAACAGCCATTGCTACTAAATACGGTGCACAGGGAATTATCATTATCAATACCGCTACCGGTGGAATTCTCTTAACAGGTACGGCTTCTGTAACCGGTAAACTGATTCCGATACCGGCTGTTTGTATCGGTAAGGAAGATGGTATGGCCTGGAAGGAAAAACTGAAAGCCGGAAAATTATACAGCCATATCAGCCTGACCAATTTCTCTGGTATGATCAAGGCCCGCAATGTGATCGCTACCATTAAAGGGAAATCATTATCCAAAGAAAAAGTGGTAGTTGGCGGACACCTGGATAGCTGGGATCTGGCCACCGGTGCTATCGATAATGGCATCGGATCTTTCTCTGTACTGGATATGGCCAGAACCTTTATGGCACTGAAACTACAGCCTGAAAGAACGGTGGAATTTGTGATGTTCATGGGCGAGGAGCAGGGACTACTGGGTTCAAGGGCCTATGTAGAAGCGGCTACCAAGGATAAGAGCATCGACCAGATACGTTATATGCTGAACTATGATATGACCAATGACCCCAAAGGATATTCCAGTACAGCAGAAGAGAGTAAAGATCTGTTTCAGTCGATCGGGGCTATTGCGCATTCATTGGATACCACTTTCAAAAATACTTTCCGCAGTGGGGCAGGATTACATAGCGATCACCAACCCTTTATGTTGCATGGTGTGCCAACCGGTGGCGCAGCTGGCGGAACGCTGCCTAACAATTCCGGCCCTTGTTACCATGCCGATTGTGATGGGTTTAACCTGGTAGATGAAATGGGAATGAAGAATACCGTACGCTTTAATGCCATGTTGCTTTACGGTATAGCTGATTCGAAAGAGATCAAAGCCAAACATTTTTCTGATGAAGAAACCAGGATCTTCCTGATCAAAAATAACCTGAAAGAACCTTTACAGATCGCGGGCGACTGGCGATGGAAGGATTAAGCAAATACGATCTGTCATCACTAAAAGAGCCGCAGAATTCCTGCGGCTCTTTTAGTGATCTGTTTGTTATGTAGTCTTTTTTCGCTTTTCCCATTGTTGCTGAACGGCAATGGATAAAAGCAAAGTAAAAAGCGCGGTCATCATACCACCACCCACATCCAATGGAAAATGCTGGGCGAGGTAAATGCGTGAATAACCTACCAGCAACGCATATACAAAACCAACCGGCACAAACCACCTTTTCGGAATCAATAAACAGCCGAGCAGGAAGATAGTGAAAGCCGTTCCTGTATGACCGGAAGGAAAACTATAGGCGGTATGTAACTCAACGCCAGTTACTGTGTGGATAGCAGCCGTGTTAGTGATAGCTGCCGTGGGCCGGGGTTCCGCAGGCAGTATAAAATTCTTGCATCCCTGTGTGATCAGTGTTGAGAATACAATGGCTGCCAGTAACAGGGGAAATTGTTTTCTACGGTAAAGCCAGCATAATACAGCTACCGGTACCCAGATGGCACCATCGCCGAGATAGGTCCAGTAATGAAAAAAGACATCTGCGTTGGCTCCCAAATCTGTATTCAGCATCAGAAAGAAAACATCTTTGCCTACTACCCATGAGTTAACCAGCAGAAAAAGCGAAGCGATCAGGGTAAGCAGAAAACCTGCCAGAAAATTCCGGTTAGGGAAGGGGGAGGAGTTGTACATGCAGGGAATGGTTTTGACAAATTTACTGATTGGAGCCGGTAAAATACAGCAAAAAACCCCGTCTGGATAGACGGGGCCCTACTAAAAACCATACAAGTACAAAAATCATCAGGCGATACCCGCCAGTTCAAGACTTCTTTTTTTCAGGTTAATGATATCGAGGTTATCGATGATCGGTTCATTGGTAAGGATCAGTGAACTGCCATTTTCTCTCCACCAGTTGCTTTCTTTCAGCTGGTTTACATGTAATACACCGATCAGGTATTTTCTTTCCGCTTCGGCATGCCATTCTTCAATCCATTCAAATTTTTCGCGGGGAATATATTTCCAGTCATCAAAACTGATATACACTTTCAGGTAATAATCATGTGTTAGTTCATTGGGTGTATGATGATACAATTTCTTGTATTCATAGCGGTAATCATACCGCAAGGCGCTGATATCGCTTAATACAGCCGATGCGGTAGGGAAACTGCCCGCCCCTTTTCCGTAAAAGAATTGTTTATCAGAAAAGCCGCTTTCTATCACCACACCATTGTATTCGTTTTTAACGAAGGATAAAGGCTCGTTCAGTTTCACAAACTGCGGCAGTACGAAAGCCGCTACTTTACCATTTTTTAATTTCTGTGCCTGGGCTATCAGTTTGATGTCGAGATTCTTTTCCTTGGCCACCACCGCATCCTGTAACTGGATATTCTGAATGCCGCTGAAAAGAATATTATCCGGATGCTCCACAATGCCATACGCATGGTTCAGCAGGATGGTCCATTTGTTTACTGCGTCATATCCTTCCACATCCAGCTTGGGATTGCTTTCTGCAAAACCCAGTTGCTGGGCAAGCAACAGGGCTTCCTGGAAATCCAGCCTGTCTTCAAACATTTTGGTCAGGATAAAATTGGTGGAACCATTCACAATGGCTTTGATCGAATGCAGCAGATCATTGTCATAATATTCTTCGAGATTCCTGATCACGGGGATAGATGCACAGGCAGCTGCTTCGCAGAGAAAAGGAAGGCCGGTTTCCTGTTGCAATGCCAGAATTTCCGGCAGGTGTTCCGCGATCATTTTTTTGCTGGCGCTTACCACAGCCTTATCGTTGCGAAGGGCAATCGAAACAATCTCGAACGCCGCATTGGCATCATCGATCACTTCTACTACTACATTAATGCTTTCATCCTGTAAAATCTCATCTCTATCGGTTGTGAACAAAGATGCCGGCGCATTCCGCTGTTTCCCCGGATGTTTGATACATACTTTTTTGATACTGGCCTGTAAAGAGGGCGTTTGCTGTAATACTTTGTATAAACCTTCGCCTACTACGCCGAATCCGAATAATCCGATCGTTAACTGTTTGTGTGTTTCCATAAGGGTGTTGCTGTTTCTACTTTAAATTAGCTATATGTCTTATGCCTGTTGTAAAACCTGTTTTGTTTGCTGAATAGCGATAAATGCCTGTTCCAGATCTGCCAATAGATCTTCCGCTTCTTCCAGCCCGATCGATAAACGAACCAGACTATCCTGTACACCTGCTGATCTTCTTTTTTCCGCAGGAATGGATTTGTGCGTCATGTTGGCCGGATGAGAGATTAGGCTTTTAATGCCCCCCAGGCTTTCTGCCAGTTTGAATAATTTTGTTTTGGTAACCAGCTGTACAGCCGCTTCTTCCGTATCATTCTTCAGTGTAAAAGAGATGATACCACCAAAACCCTTCGCCTGTTTTTTAGCAATGTCGTGGTTTGGATGTGTTTTCAAACCAGGATAAAATACCTTGTCTACCAGGGGGTGTTTTGTCAGGTATTCTGCAACAGTCTGTGCACTGGAACAATGTTGTTTTACACGCAGGTGTAGGGTTTCTATTCCACGGATCACCAGCCAGCTGTCGAATGGCCCCAGAATATTACCGCAGGCATTTTGCAGGTACTTGATCTTTGCACCAAGCTCTGCATCCCTGGTTACCACCAGACCTGCAATCAGATCGCTATGTCCGCCCAGGTATTTGGTGGCACTGTGTATCACAATATCGGCACCCAGGGCCAGCGGTTGCTGTAATACCGGCGAAGCAAAGGTATTGTCTACACAGAGTAAACAGTTTTGTGCTTTGGCCAGTTTGGCGATGGCTTCAATATCTGAAATCTTGAGTGTGGGATTGGTAGGCGTTTCCAGCCAGATCAGTTTGGTTTGCGGGGTAATGGCATCCAGCAGATTGGTTACGTCGGAAGTGTCTACATATTTTACCTTGATCCCGAACTTCTCATATACATTGGTGAACAGGCGAAAAGCGCCGCCATAAATATCATCCACAGCCAGGATCTCATCGCCGGTTTGCAAGAGTTTTACAATCGCATCAATGGCTGCCAGTCCGCTCGCGAAAGCCAGTCCTACGGTTCCTTTTTCCAGTTGCGCAATCAACTGCTCCAGTGTAGCGCGGGTGGGATTGCCACTCCGGGCATAATCATATCCTTTGTTGACACCGGGTGCCTCCTGCACAAAAGTGGAAGTCTGGTAAATGGGAACCGAAATGGCTCCTGTTAAGGGGTCTACCGGAATGCTGTGGATCAATTCTGTGGCTGTGCTCATTGTTAATCAGTTTGCCCCCGACTCTTCGAAGAAGTAGCCGGAGAAGTGTAGAATGTTGTAAAAATTCTATTCAAACCTTAACAAGAGAAGCGAGCAGGAACTTACCTGATAAACTTTCTTTGCAGGTTACTGTTTGCGTAAACTGCATAAAAAAAGCTCATCCGGTAAGTCAGATGAGCTTGAATATGGTATACCACCTGGGTGGATCAATTACAAACTATTACTCTGACTTATCTTTTCCCACCTTACGACGGGATCGGAGTTGGCACCTTCATACAACTGAGTGAGATGTATGGGTTGCCAAGGCTTCATCGGGCCAAATTCCCTCTGCCTTTCTTGATAAGTATTCTAAAGAACTGGTGCAAAGATAAAGGCATGGATTTCAGATTTCCAAAATAAAAGTCTACTTATTTTGTAGAAATGTACCTTCTTTTCAATGCCAGTAAGGGTTTCGGGGCGAAAATTATTTTTTTCGGGGTCCGAAAGTTTTATATACCCCCAACCGTAAACCGGTTACCGCGGCATTCAGATCTACCGCTACTTTCCGGCCAAAATAAGCGAATCCGATGCCAATAGTGGCCTTCACATCTGTAAAACTGTCTGAAGACTTCTGAGTGGTGCCATTTGGGTATTTGGCTTTATAAAATCGCTGTGTATTGGCAAATTCAATGGCCGCGAGACCATAGCCCTTCCATTTTTTATTTTTCGTGATATCGAGGTACAGGCGTGTAAATGGGGCTACCCCAAAGTCATAGTAGTTGTATACATCGGTGCCTGCGCCTGTATACAGAGGCGAACGCCGGTCATGCCAGAAACCCAATGTGGCTTGTCCACCAATAACCCAGTTGCGATCTACAGCCCAGCCAATGGTAGGCACCAGGTTTAATCCATAACTACTACTGTTGCTACCCACAGAAAGTTCGGGCAGGGTAGTATAAATATCACCAATGATCAGGTTGGTCTGGAGGCCAACCATACGGCTTCCTTTTTCCAGTTGTGCCTGGGAATGAATGCATAAGAATACAGCAATGAGTAGAAATAGATTTTTCATAAGCAGGATTTATCTAAAATTAAACAAATATGATGCCAGAACTGTCTTTTTTGCTGCATCAGTCATATAATTTAAACAAGCAGACTTTTTGAATGTTAGTACATTTGACCCTTATCATCTCCGTTCATGGCCAAGCAAGTAAGCAGGAAAAAGCAAACAGAAGAAATCATATCTACCGACGAAAGAATTGAAGTGTTTGGTGCCCGGGAGCATAACCTCAAGAATATTGATATTTCCATTCCCAAGAACAAACTGGTGGTTTTTACCGGTGTAAGCGGCAGCGGAAAATCTTCGCTGGCATTTGATACCATTTATAATGAAGGGCAGCGCCGTTACATGGAAAGTTTCAGTGCCTATGCCCGCCAGTTCATGGGCGATATGGAGCGGCCTGATGTAGATAAGATTACCGGATTATCACCGGTCATTTCCATCGAACAGAAAACCACCAATAAAAATCCCCGCTCTACCGTAGGCACGGTTACTGAAGTATATGATTTTCTGCGTTTGCTGTATGCCCGTATCGGCGAAGCCTATAGTTATCATACGGGCAAGAAAATGATCAAATTCAGTGAGGAGGAAATTGTAGAAAATATTTTTGCCAAATTCAGAAATAAAAAAATCAGTCTGCTCGCACCCCTGATCCGTGGCCGTAAAGGACATTACCGCGAACTCTTTGAAGATATCCGTAAAAAAGGTTTTTTAAAAGTAAGGGTAGATGGGGAAGTGATGGATCTTACGCCCAAACTGCAGGTAGATCGTTACAAGATCCACGATATTGAAGTGGTGATTGATCGGCTGCAGGTTACGGATGATATGAAAGTACGGTTGAGTCAGAGCATCCAGCAAACCCTGAAAATGGGGAAGGACCTGATGTTCCTGCTGCTGAATGATACCAATAAAACCGTACAGTATTCCAAACAGCTGATGTGTGAGGATACGGGTATCAGTTACGAAGAACCCTCACCCAATGCGTTTTCCTTTAACTCGCCTTATGGTGCCTGCCCTACCTGTAAAGGACTGGGTAATGTGTACAGCATCAGTATGGAAGCTATTATACCCGATCCCGGATTGAGTATCAAAGAAGGTGGTATCGTTCCTTTGGGCGAACAGCGCGATGCGTATATGTATCGTAATGTAGAAGTGCTGGCTAAAAAACATAAGATCAGTCTCGATAAACCGATCAAGGATCTGTCGGCGGCATCTTTAAATATCCTGCTCTATGGCAATGCCGAAGGTAGTTCACTCGAGATCGGTGATATGGAAGAAGATGTGGCCGGACAACCTTACGAAGGCGAGTTTGAAGGCATCGTACCCATGCTGAAACGCTGGTTCTCTGGCACCAACAGCAGTGAAACCCTGCGCGAGTGGGTAGAGAAATTTATGGAGTTGAAAACCTGTAACAGCTGTAACGGTGCAAGGTTAAAACAGGAAAGTCTTTGGTTTAAAGTAGATGAGAAAAATATTGCCGAACTCAGTAATCTCAATCTCGATAAACTGCATGCCTGGTTCGAAACGATTGAAAAAAGGTTGTCCAAAAAGCAGAATGCCATTGCCAAAGATATACTGAAAGAGATCCGCGAAAGGGTGCAGTTTCTGCTGGATGTGGGACTCACTTATCTTTCACTCAACCGTCCTTCCCGAAGTTTAAGCGGGGGGGAATCGCAACGGATCCGGCTGGCTACACAGATCGGCTCGCAGTTGCAGGGGATCACGTATATCCTTGATGAACCCTCTATCGGTTTGCACCAGCGGGATAATCACCAGTTGATACTGGCGTTACAGAATCTCCGCGATATCGGTAATAGTGTACTGGTGGTAGAACATGATAAAGATATTATGATGGCCGCCGATCACCTGGTGGATATTGGTCCGAAAGCCGGCATGTATGGCGGACATATTGTAGCCGCTGGCACTCCGCAACAGGTATTACAAAGTGGATCCGAAACAGCACTCTACTTAAGCGGAAAGAAAAAAATTGAAATACCTGCGCAACGTCGTCCGGGTAATGGTAAACAGCTGGAATTAAAGGGAGCCACAGGAAACAACCTGAAAAAAGTGAATGTTGTTTTTCCATTGGGAAAACTGATTGTAGTGAGCGGCGTAAGTGGTAGTGGTAAATCCACCCTTATCAATGAAACACTGTATCCCATTCTCTCCAAACACTGTTATAACAGCCGGGTAACACCGATGCCTTTCACCAGTGTCAAAGGGCTCGAACACATCGATAAAGTAATTGAGATTGACCAATCTCCTATTGGCCGAACGCCCCGGAGTAATCCGGCTACCTATTGCGGCTTTTTTACGGAGATCCGTACCCTTTTTGCGGCGATACCTGAAGCGAAAATCCGTGGATACAATGCCGGCCGTTTCTCCTTCAATGTAAAAGGCGGCCGCTGCGATGTTTGTGAAGGGGGTGGCATGCGGGTAATTGAAATGAATTTCTTACCCGATGTATATGTGCACTGCGAAAAGTGCAACGGCAAACGATATAACCGCGAAACACTCGAGATCCGTTACAAAGGGAAATCTATCAGTGATGTATTGAATATGTCGGTAGATGAAGCCTGCGAATTCTTCCAGCCTATCAACTACCTGTACCGCAAGATCAAAGTGTTACAGGATGTAGGGCTGGGTTATATCACGTTAGGACAATCAGCCGTGACCTTAAGCGGAGGCGAAGCCCAACGGGTAAAACTGGCCACAGAACTCAGTAAAAAAGATACCGGTAAAACTTTTTATATCCTTGACGAACCCACTACCGGTCTGCATTTTCAGGATATACAACACCTGTTGGATGTGCTCAATAAACTGGTAGACAGAGGTAATACCGTACTGGTCATCGAACACAACCTGGATGTTGTAAAAGTTGCCGATCATATCATCGACCTCGGTCCCGAAGGCGGCGATGGAGGTGGTACTATCTTATTCGAAGGTGTTCCGGAAAAAATGATCCAGATCACAAAAAGCCATACGGCGAGGTTTTTGAAGATGGAAATGAAGTAATGATAGTATGATAGAATGAATTTTTGTTTTAAACATTCACTCATTCTATCATACTATCATTCTATCATTGTCTTTTCATCTCGACATGCTCAATATTATCCTCCAGATACATATCACCGGCCTGTACAAAACCGAAAGATTCATAAAATTTCTTCAGGTATAATTGCGCGCCGATGCGGATGGGGCCTTCGCCAAAGAGTTCATGACAGCCTTCTATCGCTTTTTGCATCAGTAACCTGCCGGCTCCTTTTCTGCGATATTCCGGCGAACTGATGACACGGCCGATCGACATTTCAGGGTAAGATACGCCCGGCGGTAAGAGGCGGGCATAAGCTATCAGTTTGCCGTTGTCTTTGATCATCAGGTGATGGCTTCGCTGGTCTTTGTTGTCTGCATCCTGGTATACACATAATTGCTCCAGTACAAACACTTCGTTGCGTAAACGCATGATCTCATATAATTCATGTGGCGTCAGATCGTCAAAAGCTTTACAGGTAACGTTGTAGAAGTAACTGGCCATGGGGATTATTTGGGCTGTGTTAGCGGGTTTGGTTGTCAATTGCGGTACAAAAATAGCGGTAGAACCACAATAATTTCACACCTTTACCACTTTAAAGGAAATGAGTTCAATTTACAACCTGTAATATGTCAAAAAAAGTTGCCATCATTGGTGCGGGGCCGGCAGGATTAACGGCCGCCTATTTACTGGGGAAGGAAAACCAGGAGGTCATGGTTTTTGAAAAAGACCCACAATATGTGGGAGGGATCTCCCGTACCGAATCCTATAAGGGCTATCATTTTGATATTGGCGGACACCGTTTCTTTTCCAAATCGAAGGAAGTGGAAGATTTCTGGACCGAGATCCTCGGCGATGAAATGCTGGAGCGTCCACGCAGTTCCCGGATCTACTACAATAAAAAATTCTTTTCCTATCCATTGGTGGCTTTTGAAGCCTTGAATAAACTGGGAGTGATCGAGAGTGGTTTGTGTGTGGCCAGTTACCTCAAAGCAAAAGCCTTTCCGGTAAAGAATCCGACCAATTTCGAAGATTGGGTGGTGAACCAGTTTGGCCAGCGTTTATTCAATATCTTCTTCAAAACCTATACAGAGAAAGTATGGGGCATTCCCTGTAAAGAAATCTCTGCCGATTGGGCCGCACAGCGGATCAAAGGTTTATCACTCAGCAGCGCCATCTGGAATGCATTGTTTAAACCCAAAGCAGGCGGCGGAAGCAAGGATAAAGTGATCAAAACCCTGATCGATTCATTCCGTTATCCCAAATACGGCCCCGGTATGATGTGGGAAACCTGCGCGGCCAAAAGCAAAGCCATGGGTGTGCAGATAGAAATGAATTGCGGGGTAAAAGAAGTAACCACCGCCAACGGAAAATGGACTGTTCATACAACAGATGGGAAAAGCCTGGGTGGCTTTGATTATGTATTGTCAACAGCACCCATGCGCGAACTGGTAGCAGCGGTATCGCCGCAGTTTCCGGAAAAAGCATTTTCTTCTGCCAAACAATTGGGCTACCGCGATTTTTTAACGGTGGTATTGATCTGCAAGGATGAAGATGCGTTTACAGATAACTGGATATATATTCATGATCCCAGTGTGAAAGTGGGACGTATACAGAATTTCAAATCCTGGAGTCCGTTTATGGTGCCGGATGCGAATATGGCCTGTTATGGATTGGAGTATTTCTGTTTTGAGGGAGATGGCTTATGGACCAGCAGCGATGAAACACTGATCAATCTCGCCAAAAAAGAAATCGAACAGATCGGTTTAACCAAAGATAGTGCCGTGGTAGATGGCTATGTGGTACGTCAACCCAAAGCCTACCCGGTGTATGATCATAGCTATAAAGAGAATGTAAACGAGATCCGCGAAGCGCTGAAAGCCTATCCCGGCTTATACCTGATTGGCCGCAACGGCATGCACAAATACAATAACCAGGATCATAGCATGATGACGGCCATGCTGGCTGCCAAAAATATCGTTGCCGGAAAAGAACTCTTTGATCTCTGGGATGTGAATGAAGATGCAGAATACCATGAAGGCGGCGATCGAGGTGCTGAAGAGACACAGAAAGTATTGGGTAGATTGGTGCCGGAGAAGATTAATTAGCAATTAGAAATTAACAATTAAAAATTATTGATTGGCCACAGATAGCAGATATAAGATCTGCTGTCTGTGGCCATTTTTTTATCTGCCTGCTATGCCGGGTACTACCATTAAACTTTCATTGCCTGTTTCGTTAACAGATTGTACGGCAAAGAAATAATTGTCTTTGGAATAGGGCAATGTGTATTGCAGATCGGTAGTGAAGATCTTTTTCTGCCAGAAGGCACTGGTGGTTTCTCTGAGCAGAATATAATAGCCTTTTGTATTTCCGCTTTTTGGTGCTTTCCAGGTAAGCGAAGAAGTGTTGGTAAGTCTCCTTGTTTCAATCTTTACTTCTTCGGGCATGGCCGGTGCTTTGGCCAGGTTAGCAAGGTTGGCGAGGTTCATGGCCGAGTTCTTACGCAGGTATTCAAAATCGATATGTTCCGGCAGGTCGCCATAGCTGATGCCATTTTCAGTGCGCACATTCTGGTGCTGGCGGGTGTAATTTTCATTCATCTCCGTAAAACGAACGGCTGCATAGCCATTCTCTACAAAAGGTGTATGATCACCGCCACGTAAGAAACGGTCGTTGCGGTAGATCATGACCACTTCCAGGTTGTCTACATAACGTTCGCCGGTTTCTTTTACATATCGTGCCAGTTGTCGCGCTTTGCCATCATTTTCCATTCCCAGCTGACGGATCTGTCTAGCACTCTTCTCTGTTTCAAAGGCAGGTAAACCCTCGCTGAATACACGGATACGTGTATTGTTGATGATATTGGTTTCATTACTGTTATTACTGCCCATGATATCATTGTTCAGCACAGCTTCAATATTCCAACCCTCTTTTCTGGCTTTGGATGCCATAAAGTTGGCACCCAGCAAACCCTGTTCTTCACCACTTACCGTCACAAAAATAATGGTGGCGGGAAAGTTGTGTTTACTCATAATTCTGGCACATTCCAGTACGGCAGCGCAGCCGCTGGCATCGTCATTGGCACCGGGGGCATCGCCGGTACGGTCCATTACGCTGGTCCGCATATTATCAAGGTGACCGCTGATCACGAAAATGCGGTTATCATTGGGGTCAGTTCCTTTGAGGGTGGCCATCACATTACCGAGTAGTAAAGTGGTGTCTACCCTTCTTTTATCAGGTTGTAACGTGATGGTATCGATCATAGCGGTTAACCTGCCATTGGACTGTCTGGCAAAATCATTGAATTTAGCCAGTACCCAGTTTCTGGCAGCGCCAATACCCCTTGCAGGATCAGTCTGCGTGCTTAAGGTATTACGGGTACCAAATCCGACCAGTTGGTAGATATAGGATTTCAGTGAATCGGGAGATACTTCTTTTACCATTTTTTCGATCTCAGGATCACGTTGGATCAGGGTTTGCGAAAAAACAGGTTGTACGGCTACTGCCAGCAGGCATGCGATCAGTAATTTTTTTCTCATGGGGTTTCTGTTGAGTTCTAAAGTTAATGAGCAGAACTGATTGAGGAACAGTATTTTGACAATGGGGCCAAAAAAGGATATTCCGGTGTGAATGACAGGTGAAATCAACGGGTTACTGAAACCGGGAAATGGATTATCTTTCTGACTGAAAGTAACCTGCCATGAAAAAAATCTGTCTGCTGTTTCTATGTATGCTGTTTTTTTGCTTTTTTTCTGCCCGTGCCCAGAAAGAAGTGCCGGATACGGTGTATACAGGTATTTATGTAACCAGTATCCACGATATTGATTTCAAACAAAATGAATATACCACCAATCTCTGGTTATGGATGCGCTATAAAAGGAAAGAGTTCGATTTTGTACAGAACCTTGAAATTCCGCAGGCGAAAAGTTTTACCAAATTGTATACAACGGTGGATACCAGTAACAATGGTGTGTATGTGCTGATGAAATTGCAATGTGTAATGAAAGACTCCTGGAAGATCGGCAATTTCCCTTTTGACAAACAGAAACTGCGGCTTTCGATTGAGAATTCGCAGTACGATTCCAAATCACTCGTATTTGCAGCTGATACAGCGGGAAAAAGTTATGATCCGAGATTTACCCTGCGGGGATGGGAGATAGATAGTTTCATTGTTACACCTGGAATCAAAGCGTACGAGACCAATTTTGGCGACAGAAGCATTGTTAAGCCACATATGGAGTATGGTAATTACCGTGTCCGGATCTCTATCAAACGCGACGCGTCTGAATTGTTCTGGAAAATGTTTCTGGGCATGTATGTAGCATTCCTGATCTCATATATCTGCTTTTATATCCATGCCGATAATATTGATTCCCGTTTCGGACTCAGCGTGGGCTCTTTGTTTGCAGCTATTGGTAATAAATATATCATTGATTCTTCTTTGCCGGAGTCAACAGCTTTTACTTTGGTAGACAGTCTCCATGGACTAACCCTCTTTTTTATTTTCCTGATTGTAGCGTCTTCTGTATACTCGCTGGAGCTGGTGAAACGGAACAACCTCAAAAAAGCCAACCGCTTTGATATGGTGATTGCGCAGGTCTTGCTGATAGCCTATGTATTGGCTAATTTTTATTTTATTTCAAAAGCGCAGGTGGGGTAAAAGTGTTTCAAAAGGTATAAATACTTGTTACAAATACAGGGTTAGAATTCTTTCGTTCCGCGATATGCGATGTAACTTTTCATCGTTATGGCGGATACCTATACCCAGTTGTATGTACATGTCGTTTTTGCGGTTAAATACCGGCAGGCTGCTCTTTCTAAAGAATGGGATGAGCGACTACGGCAGTATATAACCGGGATCGTCCAGAACAACCGGCATAAGTTGATTGCTATCAATAATATGCCGGATCACCTGCATCTATTTGTTGGATTAAATCCTGCACAATCGATTTCTGCACTAATGCAACAGGTGAAGGGCGATTCTTCAGAATGGATCAATAAAGAAAAGCTGACAAGCCATCAATTTCGATGGCAGGAAGGCTACGGTGCATTTAGTTATGCACGTTCGCAGATGGATACGGTTGTTAAGTATATCCAGAACCAGCAGATTCATCATAAAAAGAAGAAGTTTTTAGTGGAATATCGAGAGATGTTAGACAGGTTTGGTGTTATATATGATCAGTCTCGGGTATTTTCAGAAATGGAATAATGTGTAAATTCACATGGGTAGCCCTTCCAGGGCATTTTATGTTCAAAAAGATTGTGTGTTACAAACCGATTGCCCCGCTGGGGCAACTTATCTGATGGATATATTTTTTCATAGTAAAAGTCTGTAGTATTTGAGTATGAATCCCGGAGGGATTCCCGGTTTATAGAACGGAATGATGATCATTTATCATTGCCCCGGAGGGGCAATACATTGGCGGGTAAGTTTGGAGTTACGCATGATCAGTCCTAGGTATTTATGAAAATGGAATGAAGTTGAGGTTCTCGTGTGTAGCTCTTGCAGGATATTTGTAGGAATATCCTGAGTCGTGTATTACAAACCTGTTGCCCCGCTGGGACAACTTATGTGAAGGTCATATTTGTTCATGGTAAAAGTCTGTAGTATTTGAGTATGAATCCCGGAGGGATTCCCGGTTTGTAGAACGGAATGATGATCATTTATCATTGCCCCGGAGGGGCAATACATTGGCGGGTAAGTTTGGAGTTATGCATGATCAGTCCTAGGTATTTATGAAAATGGAATGAAGTTGAGGTTCTCGTTTGTAGCCCTTACAGGATATTTGTAGGAATATCCTGAGTCTTGTATTACAAACCTGTTGCCCCGCTGGGACAACTTATGTAATGGAGATATTTCTTCATGGTAAAAGTCTGTAGTATTTGAGTATGAATCCCGGAGGGATTCCCGGTTTGTAGAACGGAATGATGATCATTTATCATTGCCCCGGAGGGGCAACACATTCGTGGTATATCAATACCCATATTTCCCTTTCCATCGTTCGCGTAAAAATTTGCGCAATTCATTTTCACGGGCATTGTTGCCGGGATCGTAGAAAGTGGTTCCGGCAATTTTTTCGGGCAGGTATTCCTGTTCAATAAAATTTCCTTCGCCCAAATGCGAGTATTGGTAACCTTTGCCATATTGCATATCCTTCATCAGTTTGGTAGGGGCATTGCGGATATGCAGGGGTACGGGCAGGTCTCCGTTTTTCTGTACGGCACTCAGGGCGGCACCAATGGCTACTACGGCAGCATTGCTTTTGGCAGAAGAAGCCAGGTAAGTGGCGCATTGTGATAAAATAATCTGGCTTTCCGGATAACCGATCTTGGATACGGCATCAAAAGTAGCATTGGCCAGTAACAAAGCGTTGGGATTCGCATTGCCGATATCTTCACTCGCAAAAATGAGCATCCGGCGGGCAATGAATTTTACATCTTCACCACCTTCCATCATTCGCGCCAGCCAATACAGTGCTCCGTTCGGATCGCTGCCCCGCATGCTTTTGATAAAGGCTGATATGATATCGTAATGCTGCTCTCCCTGTTTATCGTAAAGGGCAATTTTCTTTTGGGCCACCTGCATCACCAATGCATCAGTAATAATCATTCCTTCCGTGTTGCCGGGTTTATCCGATAGCTGGGTTTGTACCACCAGGTCAAACAGGTTCAGTAATTTTCTGCCATCACCACCACTGATCGTGAGTAAAGCTTCGGTTTCTTTGAGCTGTATATGCAGTTGCTTGATCTCTTCGTCTTTTTCAATGGCCTGTTGCACCAGTTTTACCAGGTCTTTCTCCTGCAGTGCTTTTAATACATAGACCTGACACCTGCTCAGCAACGCGCTGTTTACTTCAAAAGAAGGATTTTCGGTAGTGGCACCGATCAGGGTAATAATGCCCTTTTCTACGGCACCCAGTAACGCATCCTGCTGGCCTTTGTTAAAGCGGTGGATCTCATCAATGAATAAAATGGTTCCCTGCTGTTGTTTGGCCTGCTCGATCACTTCCCGTACTTCTTTCACGCCACTGCTGATGGCACTTAACTGAAAATAAGGAACCTGTAAGCTATGTGCAATAATATTAGCGATAGTGGTTTTACCCACACCCGGTGGGCCCCAGAGGATCATGGAAGGGATTCGTCCCTGCTCAATGGATTTGCGCAGAATGCTGTTCTTGCCGGTCAGATGTTCCTGTCCAACCAGATCATCCAGTGTAACCGGACGCATTCTTTCTGCCAAAGGGGTAGTGTTGTTCACAGCGGAAAAGTAACAAAAAATCAGAGGGTGTACACAAGGTTTTATTGACTGCAGGATAAAACTTATGCAGAACGGGGCGGTTCAAAGAGATAACCATAGGTTTTCATGATCTTGAAATTGATCAGGATATGGCTGATGAGAATGACACTCACAAAAAACATGAAATAAGCCACGCCCTTCATGATGGTCAGGAAGAGGTCGGTGGTTAACATGGCCGGAATATTGGGCTGTGATTCGCGGAACTGGTTCACAAACTGCCGCAGGCTGATATCGCCCATAAAAAGAATACTCACAGCATTCAACAGAAAAAGCATTCCCATGAACATGGAGACAAAAGCATTCACCCGGATCCAGTCGCGTAGAGAGGTAGAACAGGGACGTTCCACATCAATATGTTTGGTCAGAAATTTCAGGCTGGCAAAAGTGTAGATCACAAAAGCGGCCAGCACAAACACCATCAGCAGCAGGGCAGGATTGGCCAGCGCACTGAACAGGAACAGGAAATCCATAAAACCGAACATGGCCGCAATTGGCAGCAGGATAAAAGTGAGGATACGGAAAATGGTCAATTGTTTCATAGTACCTGTTTTTTAAGTAACAGTCAACGCACTAGGCGTTGACTGTTATAGTATATTATCCTTTCAGGTTCAGTTTGATCTGTAATTCATCAAACTGTTTGTCGTCAATGCTGCTGGGGGCATCCAGCATTACATCACGTCCACTGTTATTTTTGGGGAAGGCGATAAAATCGCGGATGCTTTCGCTGCCGCCCAGGATGGAACACAAACGGTCAAACCCGAATGCGATTCCTCCGTGCGGTGGTGCACCATATTCAAATGCGCCCAGCAGAAAGCCGAATTTGTGTAAAGCCTCTTCTTCGCTCATACCCAGTGCGGCAAACATTTTCTCCTGCAGCTCGCGCTGGTAGATCCTGATAGAACCTCCGCCAATTTCATTTCCGTTCAACACCATATCATAGGCATTGGCTTTGATATTGGAATAAGGATGCTCCAGGTATTTATCAGCATTCTCGATCAGTGGATTGTTATTGATCATCACTTCTATCTGATCAGGTTTGGGCGAAGTGAAGGGATGGTGACGCGCTACCCAACGGTTCTCTTCTTCTGCATATTCAAACAAAGGGAAATCCATTACCCATAATAATTTGAACTCATCTTCTTTTCTGAAACCAAGACGTTTGCCCATTTCCAGACGCAGTTCGCTGGTGGCTTTACGGGTTCTCTCTTCACGACCCGCCAGAATTAACACCAGGTCACCAGCTTTTGCACCAGCTACTTCGGCAATAGCTTTTAATTTGTCTTCCGTATAAAATTTATCTACGCTGCTTTTATAAGTGCCATCTGCATTGCATTTGATGTATACCAGTCCCTGCATCCCGATCTGCGGCCGTTTTACCCACTCTGTTAACTCATCTGTCTGTTTGCGGGTATATTCGCTGCAACTCGGTGCGGCAATGGCCAGTACGGTCTCTGCATTATCAAATACGCCAAAACCGGCACCATTGATCAGTTCGCCGGTGGCCTGTATTTTACCAGCTTTCAAAAAGGCTGATTTCAGGTTGGCGATCTGCATGCCAAAACGGATATCCGGTTTGTCGTTACCAAACTGCCACATGGCATCTTCCCAAGTCATGCGGGTTACCTGCTCAGTATAATCAATATCCTTTACGTCTTTGAAAATACGCTTGATCAGGCTTTCAAACATATTCAGGATGTCTTCCTGTTCAACAAAAGCCATTTCGCAGTCTATCTGCGTAAACTCCGGCTGCCTGTCTGCGCGCAGGTCTTCATCGCGGAAACATTTTACGATCTGGTAATATCTATCATAACCACTCACCATCAGCAATTGCTTAAAAGTTTGTGGCGATTGTGGCAACGCATAAAACTGACCCGGGTTCATTCTGGAAGGAACCACAAAATCCCTCGCACCTTCCGGTGTTGATTTGATCAGGAAGGGGGTTTCAATATCCATGAAATGATTTTCATGCAGATAATTTCTGGCAGAACGGTTGACAGCATACCGCAGTTCCAGGTTTTTCTTCACTGCATTTCTGCGCAGATCCAGGAAACGGTATTTCATGCGCAGGTCATCACCACCATCAGTATCATCCTGGATAGTAAAAGGAGGGATGGCAGATTTATTTAAAATTTTGAATGACTGCACTGCTAACTCAATCTCGCCGGTAGCAATATTGGCGTTTTTATTGCTGCGCTCAGATACTTTACCCGTGGCCTGTATCACAAACTCGCGGCCCAGGGGCTGGGCGTCCAGTTGGGCATTCAGCTCTTCGCCGAATAATAACTGGGTAATGCCGTAACGGTCGCGCAGGTCCACAAAAGTGATGGCGCCGAATTTTCTGACTGTCTGCACCCATCCTGCCAGGGTTACTTCTTTGGTTACATCACTGATCCTTAATTCTCCACATGTGTGTGAACGATACATAAAATAGCTTGTTTTTCGATTGCTTATTCGGGGGACGGGATGGTCAGTAGTGAGTAGTCAGTAGTGAGTTTTATTTTACTACCTACTGACTACTCACCACACACTAATCCGCCCCTCGTTCGGACGGCAAATATAACCGAATTGGGCCATCCGGGGATTTTGGGGCCAAAAAGCGGGAAATGTGGATTTTGATAGCATCTTTGTGTCATGCAACCAGTGCCCATATCAAAAAAGGCCCACCGATTGGCCGTGGCTGCTTTCTTTTTTATAGCCGGGCTCAATTTTGCCAGCTGGGCCAGCCGGATCCCGGATGTAAAAGCCAAATTACAGCTGAGCGATGCCGCCCTGGGCGGGGTACTTTTTGCGCTACCGGTGGGGTCGATGATCAGTTTGCCTTTTGCAGGCTGGCTGGTAGCTAAATTCGGGAGTAAAAAAATCGTGACCATTGCCGCCATCGCCTACCCGCTCAGCCTGATCCTGATCGGCTGGGCCGGTACGGTTTGGCAACTGGTACCCATGGTTTTTGCATTTGGATTGCTGGGTAATCTTTGTAATATCTCCATCAATACCCAGGCAGTAGGCGTTGAATCTTTATATGGCCGCTCCATCATGGCTTCCTTTCATGGCATCTGGAGTATGGCGGGTTTTGCAGGGGCCGCTATCGGCACATTCGTTGTGTCCAATAATATTACCCCTTTGATTCATTTCAGTTTTGTAGCAGCCGGTTGCGTGGTCAGTGTGATACTGATCCGCCAGTATGCACTGGCCAAAGATGCCAGTCATCCCGACCAGCCGCTGTTTGTAAAACCGGATGAACACCTGCTTAAACTCGGACTGATCGCTTTCAGTTGTATGGTTTGTGAAGGAACCATGTTCGACTGGAGCGGAGTGTATTTTCAGAAAGTGGTAGCTGTGCCAAAAGAAATGACCACACTGGGTTATGCGGCGTTCATGAGTACGATGGCGGGGGGCAGGTTTTTAGGCGACTGGATCGTAACGCGTGTTGGTAAAAAACTGGTACTCGAAGGCAGTGGTATTACCATCGCTGTTGGTTTACTGATCGCTGTTTTGTTTCCTTCTGTTGTTCCTGCTACCATGGGTTTTCTGCTGGTAGGCATCGGCGTTTCTTCGGTGGTTCCCTTGGTATATAGTTCTGCAGGCAAATCCAAAACCATGTCGCCGGGCGTGGCGTTAACGGCCGTATCCACCATTGGCTTTCTTGGATTTTTGCTCGGACCGCCGGTAGTCGGTTTTATGGCACAGGCATTCAGTCTGCGCTGGTCTTTCACCCTCATTGCTTTGCTGGGTATGGGAACTACTGTACTCGCTTCCATGGTTAAATGGGAAGAGTAAGGATCTGTTAAAAAACAGCCAAAAGCCGTCTCATCTGTCTCACAACTGTTTTCTGGTAAAAGAATTGGATAGGTAATACTATGTTACTAAAACCAATGGTATGAAAACAAGTCTACGTTACCTCTTTTTCATCGCAGTTTTGTTGCTTGCACAGAGTTGTAGTAAATCACTGAACGGTACCGGACAGCTACCTATTGCAGGTTCCTGGGTATTGAGTGAATCGTCTAAGAACAGCGGAAACGGCTGGTACTATTTCGATACCGGTCTGGAGCAGGGTGTGTTCCGTTTCTACAACAGCGGTGCTGCTGAATACGATGATGGCTACAACTTCATGCGTGGCAACTGGCGTATCCGCACCATCAGTTCGGGCTACTATGATCAGTATGGCAACTGGAACAACGATCTGCATGATTCTTTCGAGATTCATGTGTACGATCGTGTTACACAAGGTTCGGCCGATCTGAATTTTGATGATGTGGTGTTTACCGGCAACCGTATCATTGCAACCAATTACAATGGGTACACCGTTGCACGATATACTTTCCGCAGGTATTAATTGTGACGTGTTGTGTGTAATTCAAAATTTGTATGGTTGGAACAAAAACCGCCATTGTAGGGTGCTCGATAAAATATTACTATTCAGTCCCTGTGGACGGGCCTCATTGGGGTCGGTGTCAAGCGAAGCGAAGACAGATCAGATCATGCGTAGCAGATCTGATCAGAGGCCAATGCAGCCCGGTAACAGGGACGAGGCCCAGCGGCCATGAGCGACAATGAATTTTTGAGTAGCAGTAAGTTTGATTGTAAATAGAAAAACAAGTTATTCATCATTATCAGGAAACAATCATATGCGGCACAAACCGGCTCTTGTTATCCGTAACCAGTGTATCGGCTTCGCGGATGCCGATACCTGCGGGCTCCTGCCCAATCACCCAGCTTCCGATCACAGGATAGTGATCCGCAAAATTGGGTAGCGTAAACAATTCCTGGTAGATATAACCATCGGCTCCGTATGCTCCTTCGGTTTGCTGAATGGTCAACTGTTTCATCACCAGATTGATATTCGCGCCTTCGCGGGAGAGGATGGGTTTTCTGGCATAGTTCTCCAACCTGCCTTCTTCAAAATAAGCGGGCAGCAGATAAGGACTATCCGGATACAACTGCCACAGGATCGGTAACAGCGCTTTGTTGGATAAAATCATTTTCCAGGCAGGCTCTATCCAGAGGGCGCGGTTGCTGTCTTCCGGAATATGTTTGCCAAAATCCTCTGCCAGTAACCATTCCCAGGGATATAGTTTGAAGATATTGGTAACGGCCTGTCCCTCCAGATCTACAAACTGCTGATGCTGGTGGTCCCAACCCAGGTCGTCAATGAAAACCAGTTTGGTTTCGATCCCGGCCTGTATGGCGCAGTCGCGGAGATATTCGGTATTGGTCAGGTCTTCCAGTGTTTCTTTCAAACAGGTAAAATGCAGGATGCCGGGATTGAGGTAATTCTTTAAATATTTCCAGTACTGAATCAATCGCTCGTGTATACTGTTGAACTGGTCTTTCTGTGCATCTTTATCCTGCAGCCAGAACCATTGTACAATGCCGGCTTCGTATAAACTGGTGGGTGTATCTGCGTTAAACTCCAGCATTTTGATCTCGCCGTTTTTATAACAGAGATCAAAACGCCCATAGATAGAAGGATGATCTTCCGTCCAGCTTTTTTCAATCAGCGGCACGATCCATTCTGGGATCCTGAACTGTTGATACAATTTATGATCTATCACGTGCTGCACGGCCCCCAGACAAAGCTCCCAGAGCGAGGCGGTTGCTTTTTCTATCTCCAATACTTCTGCCAGTGGCAGTTCATAATAGACAGATTCGTCCCAGTACGGAACATTCGTGGTATGAAAACCAAAACCCAGTTTTTCAACTTCGGCCTGCCAATGGTTTCGGGGTGTGGTAGTGATTCTTTTCATTTTTTTCCCCGTTGGGGGAGTTGCATTAGATAGTTAATAAAGTAAAGAGGAGGATCGTAGTTATGTATTGAACAGCTTAGCTACTCACACTGAATCCACTTCTGCCAAACCCACCTCTTGTAACAGCACCTTTAAAACGGTTGCTACCAATATTCGAAGCAGCAGGGATGCCTCCTGAATAATAGCCCGCCCTTCTGTATTCGCCATTGCGGTAGTTGCCATAGGGCCTGAATGCATAATACCATAACAGGGCCGTACCTACGCCGCTGTGGTGGTGTACACGGGTATAGGGCGCTGTTGTATCGCTGCGCAGGTGTACCTTGTTGTTCTCGTCCCAATCGTTTTTGGGTTTGTCGCAACTGGCCAGTGTGGCCGTGATCAATACCAGGTTAATATATTTCGATTTTTTCATGTTGGCTGCTTTACTTCACGGTGATGAAGATCTCGTACTCTTTTTTCACACGCACTGATTTGCTATCACCCGCTTCATTTTCGGCAAGGGTGTTCGTCATACCCAGACTCGGTAAAGTATCGCGGTACACCAGGGTTTTTACTTCCTGGTTTTTTGCCCAGATACGGTGAGTGGTAATTAATACATCATGTAAACTGTCAAGGTGCTCTACCTGTATGGCAGTTTCTACTGCCCCGTTTTTGTTAACGGTTTCGGTAATGTCTTCGTTTTTTTCCTTGCAGGAAAACAGAAATAATAAAGCGGCGCTGCCCAGAATCGCTAATACGATCGGTTTCATTTGGTTATGCATAAGTAGTCAGTTGTAATTTGGTGTATACGGTTCCATGGTCCCGCACCATGGCGGAACGGCTACTCTGGAAAGATAGGCGTAAATCCCAGTTTGTCTGCTGCCCGTTTGCGATATACGGGTCCCGCTAACAGCTGGCTGTTACTTACTTTCTTTGTCCGGAAAGGCGAATGGAACGGAGGGTTTACAGACCCGGTGGTTTGATGTGCTGGCGAAATCTAAAAAGCAGGAATTCGAGCAAGTGGTTCATATGTCATGGGAGCGAGGCTCCATTTACTTTGAAGACATAAAGATATAGCGGGAGGCAGGATATACGGATATAGAACCGGGTTAAACGGGACTTGCGCTTTCACAAGTGGTAAAGTATTCTTGATGAACGGTAAAATGACGGTTTTTCCGGCATTTTTGCTACATGGTTTCAAGTTCGTTCTGGTGGCGGGGTTTCCAGTACAGGTAATAAAAGCCCAGGATCAGGATCCCGATGGTAAAGGGAATCAGGGCCAGGTGTTTAAAAGTGAGGTCGCCGATCAGTTCGTAATGATCAAAACCGAGGAATTCGCTCACCATCCAGTAAGAGTTGGCGGTAATCCAGATAGTAATGGCAAGGTTGTGACAGAGTTCAGACATATACTGCCTGGTTCGCCAGGCTATGATGATGGAGATGACCAGCGTAGGTATGATCATCACAATCCCCAACGGACGCCATACCATACACCAGGCCACATCTTTGAACAGCCAGAATACAATGTGCAGGTTTTCCATCTTGCGGTAAGCCAGCGGAATCACATAGCTGTTTTCAGCTTTGGTGGCATCAGGTGTGGGTACTGTATCCATTCAGTTAGTATTGGCAGTGAGTTGATGGATACAATATTAATTTTTTGTGATGAATCAGCGACTTAAAATCTTCGTAAAGCGTCGCACATCGGCTTGCGGAAGGATGGGTGTTCCGTGTACAAGATAACTGGCAAATTGAGTAGCGAAATAGGGCGACAAAGAACAACCCTTGGTACCCATGCCATTGAACAATCCTACTGAAGCGGTTACGGGATGTAATCCCACAAAAGGCCTTCTCTCCATATTGGCCGGTCTTTCTGCAGCGAGGTGATCCAGGGTTTCGAAAGGAAGTTTGACCCAATGTTGCAGATGCGCTTCTGCTTTGTTCCTGAAATCGGGCGAGGGCTTGGTATCTGTAAAATCCCATTCATAGGTAGAGCCTACCCAGAACAAATCTTCCTGCCAGGGTACTAACGTAAAACTTTGTTTGAAAATATTCGTCCTGGGTAAATCCGGGATCCGTACAATCAAAGCCTGTCCCTTGTTACGGGCATAAGGAAGATTTTTAAAATAAGGATTGTCGAACCCGGCCACGCCATCGCAGAAAATAATTTTCTGTGCCTGTATATCCTGGTAGCGAACTTCTTCGTGGGTGATCTGGCACTCTTCCAGCAGAAAAGCATCTTCCCGCAATAATTGCTGCGTCTGCAAACTGGAACGCCATGTATCCAATAGTGTATGCAGATCAATCAGCCAGCAGGGATTGATCTCTCCAATAGAGAAGTCGTAAGTAAAATATTGTTTCCACTGGTCGGGGTTTTGCGGGTGGCGAAGGTACTCCTGTTCAAAAGGTTGTCTTTCTGCAAAAGCCAGTACCATTTGCGGGGTAGGATGGAAGTCGAGAATATTACACTGCCGGATCAGCTCTACACCGAGTTCTGCTCCCCATGCCTGGTAAGCGGCTACCGCATAGGGCATCAGTGTTTCGATCTCCCAGGTGCGTACCATTCTCCGTCCGGTAATGGGATTGATGACACCGCTGGCAACTTTGGTAGAGGAGAAGGGTTTGCTTTCATCGATCACCAATACCGATTTGCCGGCTTTGATGAGTTCGTGACTGAGAAAACTGCCACAGATTCCCTGGCCTACTATGATATAATCTACCTGCATCTATACAAAGATGCTGTAAAAAATATTTTCGCCGGATACAAAACCGCGCCTTTGCGCCTTTGGGTGAAAATTGGCTCGCAAAGGCGCAACGGCGCGGTAAGAAACTTTAATGGGCCACCCTGATTCTGATGCCTTCGGAATGACTGGTAAATTCCGGTGCATACATACACTGGATACTCGCAATGCCTGCCGAAAACAGACCACTATGGGTAATGAACATCGGATATTCAAACACATAAGTGCCTTTTGACAGATGATCTATAAAAAAGTTGCTGCTCACGTCTTTGGTGCTCTCGTAATAACCTAATCCGTCCTGCCATTTGTATCCACTCAATACATTTACCGGCTCCATGGCGGCGGCACGCATATCTTTCAGGTGCAGGTAATCCATATCCCGGTTACTGCGGAGTTCTAAGCGTACCACTACTTTATCGCCAATCTTCAGCTCTTCACCTTCAGTTACAGCCTGCAGTAGTTTTCCGGCATCCGTATTTTTTTCGATAAATATTTTTTTAGTGATCGATAAAGGAGTGGCCGCGCTGGTGATTTTATCCAGGTCTTCGAAATACTGCCAGTACACATTACCCCAGGAAGGAGAACTGTTCTTTTGCGGGCCAGCAAAAGGAGATGTTCCTGATCGGGTGGTTACGGTGATATTGCCCATATCGTTGGTAATGCGGCTACCCTCAATCCGTTTTTTGAAATAGCCTGTGCCGGCAGCCGTTTTTTCATTGTTGCTGCTGATCTGTGTTTTACCCAGCTGGATGGTAACTGTTCTTTCCCTGCTCAGCCAGTCATCTCCATTCAGTAACAAAGCATAACAGGCATCGGCAGTAGCAATGGTGGTTTTCCAGTGATTGGTCTGTTTGTTCAGCAATAACCAGGTTCGCATAGCATTCAACTGTTTGTTAACCGCCGGGTCTTTTGCCTGCTGGTTGATCTCGCTGATGAAGGCAATCAGCATGCTTTGGTGTTCAACGGGCGACTGGTACCAATATCTTCCATAAGCTGTTTTCCAGTACATGCCTTGTTGTGCGTCAATAACTGCATTTTCGAGCAAGGCCGGTAAAATGGCTTGCGTGGCGGTTTTTTCAGCACCATTTCGGTAAAATACCAGTCCTAGTTGTGCCTTGTAATAACTGTTCTGCTGTACCCATGTTTTTCTGGCCTGTGCAAAAAAGTAGTCATAAGCTTTGGGCGATTGCTGCGCGATATCACGGAAAAAACTACGCATATACAAATACTCAACCTGTCTGGAAGAAGGCAGGTATTTGGTCAGGTCAACTTTGCTTTTGCGCAATGTCTGATAATCTTCCTCATTTTTCTCATCTAAGTAACGGAGTGCTTTTACCAGCAGGTTGCGGATCTTACCGGAAGCCTCGGGTGATAATGCCCCCAGGCGTTTTAATTTACCAATGCCGGTAAGAATATAGTTGGTGATATAGCTGTCTGCATACCCCCCCTTAAACCAGCTGAACGCACCGTTGGGTAATTGCAGCTGGGCCAGTTTTTCCAGCAACACATCTGTTTGTGTGCCCAGTTTTACCAGGTCAAACAGTAATGCCAGTTTTTTTTTCTGTTGTTCTTCGCCTTCTGCTGCTAATACCCAGGGCGTTTCCTGCAGTAAGATCTGTTTCAGCTCTTCATTTTTCTGCAGGTTGCTTTCTAAGGAACTGCTGTCTTGCTGCCATTGTGTAAATACTTTTTTCAACAGGGGATCCTTATTCACGATCCATGCGGCCAGCAGGTTGGCGTATAAACGGTTAAAACTCTGTTCGGCACATTCGTAAGGGTATTCCATCAGATAAGGTAATGCCTGTACCGCATACCAGATAGGGTTACTGCTGTATTCAACGGTAAGGGCTTCCTGTGTCAGGCTCTCGCTGGTATTCTGTAACAGTTTGTCAAAACGGAAACTACGGGTGGTATCTCCTGTTACCAATAAGGGCAGACTTTCGGTTACCAGGATCCGGTTGGTCACTACGGGCAAAGTATTTTCTTCTCCATCACTTAAAGCACCGGTGCTGGCTTTGATGCGCCAGGTTAATGGACGATTGAAATTAAAGGGAATCTGTACGGGAAATTTAACCAGGAAACTTTTACCCGCTTCCACGGTAAAGTACTGCGTTGGAAACACATTCTGGAACCAGCCGTCTACAGATGTCAGGGTGGTTGCATCCAGTAACTCCAGGCTCACTTGTCCGGTCAGTTCCTTATCGCTGAGGTTAACGATTTTGCTGCTCAGTTCTATATTATCTCCTTCACGCAGAAACCGGGGTGTATTAGGCTGCACCATTAATTGTTTCTGCGTAACTACATATTCGCTGTTGTAACCAAAAGCAAGGTCGCGGGTATGTGCCAGGCTCATCCATTTCCATTGGGTTAATGCTTCGGGCATGGTAAAGCTGAAACTGTATTTGCCGGATGAGTCGGCATAGAGATGGGGTAAGAAGAAAGCTGTTTCGTTAAAGTTTTTGCGGGGTGCGACCTGGTTCAGGTCCGGTAACGCAGGTGCATCTCCCTTTTCTATATCAGCCGCAGCTGGAGGTGCACTGGGAATAAACCTTTTATCGATAGAAGATTCTGCCAGGATGGCTTTATTCTGGTCAAGGGAACTATTTCCCCTGAGACTGACTGCTGCACTGGCAACAGATTTTTTCATGGCCATACCATAACGGGCTATTACAGATTCATTGAATTGAGTATATGATTTTTGTAGTGCAATGGAAAGATGAAAGACTGAATCGTTGATCCATCGGCTCATTTCCTGGTTCCATAAAGTATTACCATCAGCTGTCAGCTGGTCAAATTCAATCGTATATACAGGCAGATAACTGACCGGGACATCTTTTGTAAAAGAGCCTGTTTCACGGAAACTGGAAGTTCCACTAAAAAGATTCCGGTAAGAATGGTTAGGCCAGAGGTAGGGTGTTGACCAACTATGCGATGTAAACTGATCAAGCGAAGCGTCATACATACCCGTCAGTATTTCAGCAGCATTTTTTTCCTTGTTTTCTCCCTGCACTGTCATTGTCCATTTTTCTTTACTGCCCGGTTCAGTTTTGTTGCGCCAGGTTGCATATGTAATCTGCAGTTCTTTGTTACGCCAGGGTACGGCTATATCGTAAGTGTTCTGGTAAACACGATTGTCCCATACAAATATTTCTGCTATGCTAATGCCACCCCTGTCTTCTTCTGTGGCCGTATAACGGATATTTTCCAGACCTTTCTTTTTTCCGATAAATTGAAAAGCTTCTTTCTGATCATTGGCTTTCAGTATTTGTCTGATCACAAACAGATTGGCAGTACTGCCACTGGCAAACAAAGCGGTTTCTCCTGGTTGAATAGTTTTTTTGTAAGCGAACTGGAAGTTGGTAGTATGATTGCCAAACAACTGGGTAGCCGTATTAAAGACCTGCAGATAGGTAACCGCCGTTACTTTTTCTCCGTAGGTATCTGTGCTTACCGCTTCGACCTTATAAAAGCCGGCTGCCAATGTTCCCGGTGTGATGGTATACTGGTCGGTTGTTTTGGTATCAAGCGTGATCTCTGATACGGATTTTGCTACCGGCCAGTTTTGATAGTCGGATTCTTCCTCATATTCATCTGAGGGGAAATACTGGAGAAAAGCTTCCTTACCCAGTATAAACTGATCGGGTCTTTGCCAGTATCTTTTTCTCACCATGCGGCCCGGTTCCTGCAGGGCATAGATATGTAATTGTACAGTGACTGCTTGTTTCTCGTCACTGAGATTGGTAGTGCTGATACTGATTTTATTCAGACTGTCTGCCTCCATAATGGCAGGTGCATTCAGCGAAAGTTGCAGAGAAACGGCGCCTATCCGGATAATTGTTTCGCTGCTCCTTGTTTCTCCGTTGATATCCGTAATATCTGCACTGACGGTATAGTCGAAATAAGGATTGCCTGACCGGTCAATGATATCATCTGCCAACGCAACAAAACCAATACTGAATTTGCCTGTGGCATCGGTAATGGTTTCTCCGGAACTGATCTGCCGGTCGTTAACAGTGGGGTAAGATCTTCTTCTCCATCTCCAGGGTTCGCGCATATGAGTGGTTCGGGTAACATTGTAAACAACTTTACTACCACCGATGCTGTTGCCGGCATAGGCCATGGCATTACCGGTTACCACAACAGTATCCTGTAAACGGTAAGCCTTTTTTACTTTGTCGAATGAGACCTGGAAAGCTGGCCGTTTGTATTCTTCTACCGAGAAATAATTCCCTTCTGCCGGGATCTGTTTCAGCGAAAGACTGAAACTGCCAGTAAGAACATTTACAGGAAGCTGAAAGTTTCCACTAAACGATGAAAAATCGTTGAGTGTCAGTTTGAGAGAATCAATGATTTTCTGATTCGCATCATGCAGGTACACCCAATAAGGTTCTTTGGTACTGAATCGTTTGCTGCGTTTGGTATGATAATCTCTGCTAACGGCAATGCCTTTGAAGAAAACCGTCTGACCGGGACGGTACATGCGACGGTCTGTAAAAAAGAAAATCCGTTGGTTTCTTTTTTCATAGGTAATACTGTCGGGATTATTCTCTACAGCATCGTTCTGAAAAACATAATCCTGGTTTTGCGAAGACAGCCGGTCATTTTTCAGTTGTAAAGTAAATCGGGCACGTTCATTATTGCTGTCTGCTGTATAAGAAAAACGGCCGTTCTGGTCTGTGATCTTTTCTGTTACCGGATAATTCACCCATTCACGGCCGGAATACTTTGATTTATAAATATGGACACTAACAGCCGGCATGGGTTGTCCGTTTGCACGGTTCAACACAAAAAAATCATTGCCGTTGCGTACATAACTGAGTTGCGATACCTGAAAATATTGCAGACTTAAGGTATGCAGACTATCGTTGAATTGTTGATTATCTGAACAGAGTAAGGCATATCTTCCAGGGGGTAATGCATCCAGTTTTATCTCTGCTGCATGCAACTGGTGATCTTCAGTGCCAGGAAGTGTGACTGTCATATTACGGAATGCTTTCTGACGGGTTATTTTTTTCCAGGCTTCATTATTAATGAAATCATTTTCAGGGAAACCGGTATTCTCTATCCGGATGATTCTGGCATAAAGAGTATCTATATTCCGGTAACTCACCAGTGCGCGGAATGCAGTGCCGGGAAGATTTACAGACTCGGTTCTGGTACTTAATTCTTTACGCTGAATTTCACGCAACAGGTTTTGCAGATTGCCCATACCGGGATGGTTTTCTTTGCCGCTAAATAAGGAAAGGGCCTTCTCAGCCATTTCTTTTGCTTTCCGGTAACCCCATCTTCCGGTACTATCCTGAAAGGGTTGGTAAGTGGCCGCTTTATCGGCTTCTTTCCGGGCCAGTAAATACCATGCCTGCGCCGTTGCCGCATTAGCCGGATAATTATCCGTCATTTCCTGCAGTGCAGTTGTATACAAAACATTCTTCTCTGCCAGTTCGGTTTGTTGATAGGCCCATTCTATTCTTTCTATATTCAGTTCCAGTAAAGCAGCCGGATCTGCATCTTTCCGGTGAAACTGTAATAACTGCTGAAATAACTGCAGGCTATTCCAACTGGGCGAGCTGCTGTCTTTGGTGAGGAAACGATGGGCAATAAAATTGTCGAGTGCAGCGAGTGCGGCTTTCCCGGGCAGGATGAAAGCTGTAGCTGGTTTCAGGAGGGCCGAGCTGATCATCAATGGTTCACCTGAGCTGAAATAATCCAGGGCTTCATGTGCCAGCAGATCATATAAACTGGGCCGGAGCGAACGGGCATTTCCTCTTTTCAGAATTGCATCGTAACGGTCTACCGGTGTTTGCTGCAGTAAGGTTGTGTTTTCCAATGATTGGGCAAAATGCTTTCGGATGGTTTGGGCAAAATCTGCAACACCCCAGGTGGTGATATCCGGTTGACTGATACCGGTTGTTTTTTTGCGGTCATTGATCCTCCAGAAGTTATCATTCAGGTATTGGCGGTATAGTTTCGCCAGCAAAGAATGAAGGATCGCTTTCGCTGTTTCATCCCGCGTGGCTGCCAATTCTTTTCGGATCCTGTTCAGTAATGAATCGGAAGTGCCTTCCGTGATCCTGTTTTGCAAAGTATACTCATAGATCAGGCATTTTACTACCTGCGCATGTAATTGCTTTTGTTTGGCTTTTTTATACAGTACAGTCACTTTATCCAGTGCCGATCTGGTAAGATCATTCTGAACAATCAGGGTATCAATGCCAAGCCATTCTTTCTGGAAAAGGGTATCTGCCGGCTGTGCATACAGATTGGCAGAGAACAAGATCGTAAAAACAAAAACCAGTTTTCTTAAAAACATGTAGCAATATTTCGATGAAACAATTCCTTTACAGGATAGGATGCAAACTTGCTGATTAATTCATATAAGTGATAACCGATTAACAAAAGATTGTAACTAAAGCAAGCAGGATAAAGGTAGGATAGCCCGGGTTGCCGACCGCGCAAAAAAAATCCCGGTCAGTAGTGACCGGGATCGGGATATCAAAAGGTATACTTCTATTTTTTCAGGGCAGCAGCCATGGTAATACCGATATCGGCAGGACTGGCCACTACTTCAATACCACATTCTGCCATGATCTTCATTTTAGCGGCGGCGGTATCGTCTGCACCACCAATAATGGCTCCTGCGTGACCCATACGACGGCCGGGAGGGGCTGTCTGGCCGGCAATAAAGCCTACCACAGGTTTGGTTTTGTTGTCTTTGATCCAGCGGGCAGCTTCGGCTTCCATGCTACCACCGATTTCACCGATCATGATGATACCATCGGTTTCAGGATCGTTCATCAGCAGTTCTACCGCTTCTTTGGTAGGTGTACCGATAATGGGGTCGCCACCGATACCGATAGCGGTACTGATACCCAGACCGGCTTTCACCACCTGGTCGGCAGCCTCATAAGTAAGGGTTCCGCTTTTGGAAACAATACCGATACGGCCTTTTTTAAAGATAAAGCCGGGCATAATACCCACTTTGGCTTCACCGGCAGTGATCACGCCAGGGCAGTTAGGACCTACCAAACGGGTATTTTTACCCTGCAGGTAGTTTTTTACTTTCACCATATCCTGTACCGGAATACCTTCTGTGATACATACCACCAGGGCAATACCTGCATCAGTAGCTTCCATGATCGCATCAGCGGCAAATGCCGGTGGTACAAAAATGATACTTACATCAGCGCCTGTTTGCTTAACGGCATCCGCTACGGTATTGAATACGGGTTTGTCCAGATGTGTGGTACCGCCTTTGTTGGGGGTAACACCACCTACTACATTGGTTCCGTACTCAATCATTTGGGTTGCATGGAATGTACCTTCTGTACCGGTAAAACCCTGAACAATGATCTTGGAGTTTTTATTCACTAATACTGCCATGGGGAATGATTTCTGTGGTTTTGAAATTCGCGGCAAAAATAGGTTAAAACGGGCTAGACTTTCCCATTTGAAGGCTAAACTTTGGAGTTTTTTTGGAAGAGGCAGCTGGCAGGCGGGCATTTTCGGCCTCTTTCAACTGGTTCCGGCTCGTACAGCAGTTAGCTGCTGAATGGGAATACCACGAAAAACAAACGGATGATCGAAGACCGATCACCCGTTGGAAGATTATCCGGAAAAATTTATCAGAGTTTGTAGAATGCCTTGCTATCCCGGCCGTTCTTCGTAGTTACTTTCAGGAAGTAAGGGCCGTGGTACAGCGACTCGCAACCGATCTCGATCATGTTATTTCCCTGCTGCAGCAGTTTTTTGATCCGGAGTTTAGCGGTTCCGTAAATATCGTACACCGTAATTTCTGCTTCGGCGTTACTGTTACGGCTATAGATGGTGGCCATCATCCGGGTAACCACCGGATTGGGGTTGAGCTGGATGATTTTGATATAATCCACGCTGGCCTGCGGCGTGTTTACCGTATCACGTACCACTACTTCCCTGCATAGTTTTGCTTCACAGCCATTCAGCGTTTTTAGGTACAAACAGGTGGTATACAAGCCTGGTTGTAAAAATTCTTTCACCGGACTGATCTCATTACCCGACAGGATCGTATTATCACCAAACTTCCAGGTGCGTTGAATGATACTGTCGCCGGGTAAGGCTTTACTCAGACTGCTGTTGTACGCTACTTTCTTCAGGCTGATGCGCTCGGCTGTAAACTGCGCTTCTGCTTTACAATCCGGATTACCGATCGTGATCGTTTCGCTGTATTTGCTTTCGCAACCTGATTGGGTTTTGATATACAGTTTTACGAGGTACTTACCGGGTTTGGTATAACTGTGCGAAGGATCAATACGGTTGCCTTCCATCGGTACCGTGCTGTCGCCAAAGAACCATATGCGGCTGATCACTGAATCTTTTTCTGTGGTTCCTCTCGATCCGTTACTGTTGAATTTTACCACCCCATTCTGCTGACTATAAGTGAACAGCGCTTTGCAACCGCTAGGTGGCGCAGGAGGCAAGATCACCACATTGGCGCTGAATTTATTTTCGCAACCAGCTTTGGTTTTGATAACGAGATACACTTTGTAAGTACCCGGCTTGGTATAAGGGTAGGATGGGGTGATCACATTACCACCCAGCGATACCGAAGTGGTGCTGTCTGTATAAGACCAGGTACGGTTGATGATGCTGTCACGCTCTGTTGTCCCCCTTGAATCGGCACTGTTAAAAATGATCAGTGAATCCTTGATGGTCCAGTTAAAATAAGCTTTACAATTTACCGGTGCTGGAATGGTAACAGTTGCACCATATTTACTTTCGCAGCCAGCCTTTGTTTTAATAACCAGGTATACTTTATAAGAGCCCGGCAGGGTGTAAGGGTAAGATGGTGCGATTACATTGCCCCCCAGCGATAAAGAAATACTGCTGTCTGCATAATACCAGGTGCGGCTGATGATACTGTCGGCATCATTGATTCCTCTGGATCCGGTACTGTTGAATACGATCAGTGAATCTTTTCTTTCCCAGGTAAAAAAGGCTTTACAGGTAGTAACAGAATCTTTGATCTCAATATCTGCACAGAATTTACTTTCACAACCATTTTTTGTTTTGATATACAGGCAGGCCGTGTATTTACCTGCTTTACCATAGGTAAACGACGGGTCCAGTCGATTGCCGGTGAGCGAAGCGGAAGTATCACTGAATTTCCAGGTACGGCTGATGATACTGTCGCCGGCTGTTGCAGCAGAAAGAGAACTGTTGAATTTCACGGTTCTTCCCTGTATAATATAACTGAACTTGGCTTTGCATTCAGTAGGAGCCGGCACACTGTCTTTCACGATTACAGTAACACAGATTGTTTTTTCACAACCTTTCAAGGTGCGGATACTCACACAAACATTATAAGTGCCATTTTCTCTGTATTCTTTCAGCGGGTTTACCTGGTTGCCATCCAGCGAACTGCCATCACCGAATTTCCAGATGCGTTGAAAAATACTATCGCCCAGCAATACAGTGCTCTGGCTGCTGTTGAACCTGAATTTCTTAGGCCCGGTTTTTTCAATCGTGATAACAGGAGAAACTTTGCAGTCGTTTGATTCGGGAGTGAATACAACCGTTTGGCAATAACTGCTCTGACAACCCTTTTTCGTAGTAATGGTCAGACAAACCTGATAAATACCTGGTTTGGTATACACATGTGTGGGATCGATCCTGTTCCCGGTTACTGCGGCACTACTATCGCCAAACTGCCAGGTACGGCTGATGATACTGTCTCCAGCAACAGTCGAAGAACCAGCTGCATTAAATTTTACGCCGGTAGCTAAGGACTGATAACTGAAAGCAGCTTTACAGGTAACAGGTGTTGTACCCGGCGTGCAGATAATAAAATTAACTTCCACCAGGTTGCTGACACCTACTGCCGGATCTCTTGTCAGCATCGTGCCATCGCAGTTTTCAACATAGAGCATCAGCTTGCGGATCTCTCCGCTGCAGCTGAGTGTATCAATATAATAACCATTCGGATTGGTGATGGCATAATGCACCATCACACAACCGCCATTGGTACTATCGATACTGTAGATCTTTACTTTTTTATTGGCGATGGGCTGGTTGGCCGTATTCTTGATGGTTCCTTTTACAATGACTGTATTGGCCAGTAACTGGCCCTGTAAAAACAGCAGCGAAAGGAGCAAGACAAAACGTAGAATTTTTTTCATAAGAAACAGGTTATCTGTGTTAGTAGATACCCCCTTGTGGAAGATTGCAGCCTAAATCTTCCTGTTTTTTTAACAGTTTCTTATCCGTAGGATGCGGCAAACGGGGTAGGAAAGCCGCAGCTGGTATGATAATCATTGGTTTAACACAGAAACTTTCTCTTAACAAGCTTTCTTGTTTTTGGCCGCCAATCCCTACTTTTGCGCCTGTCTGAGAAGACATTTCATTTAAAAACAAACTCAATGGCAACAACATCCGACATCAGCCGTGGCATGATTCTGAAATTAGACGGCAGTTTATATTCTGTAGTAGAATTTGGCGAAAACAAAACAGCCCGGGCCGCTGCAAAAGTGTGGGCCAAGTTAAAAGGGGTTGATAACAAGCGTTCTATCGAAAAAACATGGAACAGTGGCGAGAATATCTACCCGGTTCGTGTAGAAAAGAAAGCGTTCCAGTTCTTATATAAAGATGATACAGGGTATAACCTGATGAACAATGAAACGTTTGAGCAGATCGCCCTGGCCGATGAAATGATCGATTCTCCCCAGTTTCTGATGGAAGGAGCCGAAGTATTTGTATTCATCAATACCGAAACCGAACAGCCCATTGGCGCCGAACTGCCCGAAAAAATCGTGGTAAAGATTACTTATTGCGAACCCGGACTGCGTGGCGATACCGCTACCCGTGCCCTGAAAGCTGCCACTGTAGAAACCGGTGCTACCGTAATGGTGCCCCTGTTTGTGGAAGATGGCGAACTGATCCGTGTAAATACCAAGGATGGTTCTTATGTAGAACGCGTAAAAGAAGAGAAATAACCGCCGTTTACACTGAAACGGGTCAACCAAAACTGACTATATGGGTAAAGGGCAGCCAAGGCTGTCCTTTTTTTGCCCTCGCGGAGAGGGTAGCCGGGTTAAAATGAAAATTTCCGGAAATAAACAAAATCCCCGTTTTTAGCAAAAAAGGGCTACTTTGCCCCACTATTTGACCAAATTTCACTGTTTTTACCCCTAAAACTTGCCATTTATGGACTTAAAGCAAATTCACGAACTGATCAAAATCATCAATAAAAGTAATATTGGTGAGATTAGCATTGAAGATAAAGATGGTAAGGTAACCATCAAACAAAAGGAAGAGCAGGTAGTAACGGTAGCGGCTGCTCCACAGCACCAGGTCTTTACTGCTGCTCCCCAACCCGTTGCTCCGGCTGCTGCACCTGCCGCCCCGGCTGCTCCGGCTGCCGCTGCACCTAAAGCGGATAACCTGATCACTATCAAAAGCCCGATGATTGGAACTTTCTACCGTCGCGCGGCTCCGGACAAACCCATCCTGGCCGAAATAGGTAGTGAGGTTGCACCGGGTAAAGTGGTTTGTATTATCGAAGCCATGAAACTCTTCAATGAAATTGAATCCGAGATCAAAGGAACCATCGTAAAAGTATTGGTAGAAGATGCCAGTCCGGTTGAATACGATCAACCCCTGTTCCTCGTAGAACCGGCGTAAGTAATTTGAAAATGGTAGGATTTGAAAATTTGAAAATGGGAAACTTTCTCATTTTGCAGATTGCTCAAATCGACCGTGCCATTTTCATCCCGGCTTAGCCGGGACAAATTTTCAAATTTTCAAATTCTCAGGATGTTCAAAAAGATATTAATAGCCAACAGGGGAGAGATTGCACTGCGTGTGATCAGAACCTGTCGTGAAATGGGTATCAAAACCGTGGCGGTGTATTCTACGGCTGATAAAGACAGCCTCCACGTAAAATTTGCTGATGAAGCTGTTTGTATCGGCAAACCTGCCAGTGCAGATTCTTACCTCAATATTCCGCATATCATGGCCGCTGCTGAGATCACCAATGCAGATGCCGTTCACCCCGGTTACGGCTTCCTGGCCGAGAACGCCAAGTTCTCCCAGATCTGTGCCGATCATGGGATCAAATTCATCGGGCCTACGCCGGAGATGATCAATAAGATGGGAGATAAGATCACGGCCAAAGACACTATGATCAAGGCTGGTGTTCCGGTGGTTCCCGGTGGCGAAGGTTTATTGGAGAGTGTGGATCAGGCCAAATCCCTTGCCAAAGTGGTAGGCTACCCAGTCATCCTTAAAGCAACCGCCGGTGGTGGTGGTAAGGGAATGCGTGTGGTATGGAATGAGGAAGAAATTGAAAAAGCTTACAGCACCGCCAAACAGGAAGCTGCTGCCTCGTTCAAGAACGATGGTATTTATATGGAGAAGTTTGTAGAAGAACCCCGCCACATCGAGATCCAGGTAGCTGGTGATCAGTATGGTAATGTTTGTCACCTCAGCGAGCGCGACTGTTCTATCCAGCGCCGTCACCAGAAACTGGTAGAGGAATCACCCTCTCCTTTTATGACACCCGAACTGCGTCAGAAAATGGGAGAAGCGGCCATCAAAGCGGCCAAAGCCATCAACTATGAAAGTGTGGGAACCATCGAGTTCCTGGTAGATAAACACCGCAATTTCTATTTCATGGAAATGAATACCCGTATCCAGGTAGAACACTGTGTTACGGAAGAAGTGGTGAGTTTTGACCTGATCAAAGAACAGATCAAAATTGCCATGGGCGAGAAGATCTCAGGCCGCAATTATGAACCACAGATGCATGCCATCGAATGCCGGATTAATGCGGAAGACCCTTATAATGATTTCCGTCCTTCACCGGGTAAGATCACAGTGTTACATACGCCCGGCGGACATGGGGTTCGGGTAGACAGCCATGTATATGCAGGCTATGTGATCCCTCCTTATTACGATTCCATGATCGGTAAATTGATCACTGTGGCACAAACCCGCGAAGAAGCCATTGATACTATGTATCGTGCCCTGAGCGAATATGTGATCGAAGGGGTAAAGACCACCATTCCCTTCCACCTGCAACTGATGCAGAATGAGGATTTCAGGAAAGGAAATTTTACCACCAAGTTCCTCGAATCATTCAAGATGAAATAATAAAAGCCCCATTGAAAAATGGGGCTTTCTATTTTGGAAATATATTTTATAGCGTGTTCTGGTCAAAGAACTGGGCCATTGTTTCAAACTGTTCTTCGCCGATGCCCGCTACTTTCCATCTCCGCTGCCGCTCTGCATATATGGCCACTGTTTTGCGGATGCGGTTAAAATCTGATTCCGGTATGGCTGCAATAGCCACCGCTTCTTTTTGTTTCCACACTTCTATTTCCAGCAGCATATCTGCCTGGCGTCCGTTTACGCCCAGTTTATCGATCACTTGTTTGCGGTATTTTGTCTTATACAGCTGTAATGCTCTGGCAGCAATAAGGGTATCGAAAAGGTGATTAGGGTGTAATTCGGTAACCGGGCAGGCCCGGGTACTGATCTCAAAAATGCGTTTTGCCTCACTGAGAGATTTCACCTGATCAGCTGCCAGCCCCAACGCTTTGTACCGTTTACTCACTTCCTGCATCAGTTCGCCAGTTGTAGCATACACTTCGTTGGTATTGGCATCAATGCTGGCCTGCTGTTGCCTGGCCCAATGATCAATATCCCCGATCTTGTCGGCTATCTCAGCAGTTATCTTTAATTCCCTGATGAGTGCCGGCTTATCGCAATAACCAAACAGCTCTCTCATTTCTTCGGATGTGCGTTTGATAGCAGGTTGCTGCGCTATCACAGACGCGGCACCGACACCAAGCATCCATACCGTTAATAAAATTCTTTTCATAGTGCAGATATTACTATTTCAACAGTGATGTTTCTCCATCCGGCCAGCTTTTATTTTTTAACATGTTTGCATAAAATTGAATCACTTCCTCCACCTTTTCATCGGAGAGTGGGATGGCTTTGTATTTTTTCTTTTTTTCCTCATCCAAAAGTACAGTAGCAGATTGTTTTTGTTCTTCCGGCATATCAAAAGAAATATTCCGCAGATAGGGTGCTGCCCACACCTGAACTTCGATCACTTTTTCTGCCTGTTCATCCGTTAGTTTCAACTTTGAGATCAATGCCGGTTTCTGACGATCGCGCAGATACGCTAAAAAAGATTCTGGACTGCTTGTAGTAATAGTTCCCTGTGATTTAGCTACTATCGGAAATGCCAAAACAACCAATACAACAAACGTTACAATTTTTTGCATGATATACATTTTTAGATTAGTGGGAGGAACCTACTAAAATTAAATATTTTTCACATATTTCAATCATTATCGGGCATAAAAAAACTCATCATTAATTGATGAGTTTTTTTATAGGGAATTAATTACTTCCCTCCACCACCTCTGCCACCACCCGGGCGCATAGACATGGTTTCGATCACTTTTTTGGCCAGTTCAGCAGTTAAACCTGCTTTTACCAGTCTTTTCTCTCTTGCATCGGCAATTTCTTTCATTTTAGCCTGTCTGTCTTCAGGTGACATTTCCCTGAAATTCATGCCAGCCATGTAGGAGCGGTCGCTCATAACTGCTACGGCTGAGTCTGTCTGCACATCAGATAAACCCAATGGTTTCAGTCTTTCCTTCATCATGGCAATTCTTTCTTCCGGTGTCATTTGCTGACCACCGCCTCCCTGGGCCATTACGGCTGTCATTGAGCAACCAAGCACAATGGCTACACATACAATTACTTTTTTCATACTGGTACTGTTTTAGGATTTAGTATACGAAAGCTATCTAAAAAAATCATGCCTTTCCCAATGTTTTCGGTGGATGGTAGCCGCTGGTCGGCAGCAAAGCAATCTTAATTTTTCTTTAAGGTGCCAACAAAAAGCCCCGTTCTGCAGGAGAACAGGGCTGTATTGGGCTCAAGTCAAAAAGTATTAGCGTAAAAACAACATCTCGCGGTACTTCGGTAAGGTCCAGATATCATCGTCCACCAGTTGCTCCAGTTTGTCTACATGGTAGCGGATCTCATCAAAGAAAGCAGCTTTTACCTGGCTTTCGTAAGCGATGGCTTTGGTACGGCTGTTTTCGATATTGTTCACGATCTTCCGGGCTTCTACCATCTCATGTACTTTGGTATGAATTACCTGGATATGGTTGCTCACCGATTTTAGGATCTCCAGCTGACTGGCATAGGCCGTTTCAGGTAAACCAGCTGCTTTTAAGCCGTTCACGTTCTCCAGCAATTCATTCTGGTATTTGATGGCTGCAGGCAGGATATGGTTGGTAGCCAGATCTCCCATGATACGGGCTTCGATCTGTACTTTCTTAATGTATTTCTCCAGTTCGATCTCGTGTCTGGCTTCCAGTTCAGTGTGTGTGTAAACGCCGGTGCTGGCAAACAGGTGTTTGGCTTTGTCAGTCAATAAAGCATCCAAAGCAACCGGAGTGGTTTTCAGGTTTGGTAAACCGCGGCGCTCTGCTTCGTGGTGCCATTCGTCGCTGTAACCATCTCCTTCGAACAATACTTTTTTGCTGTCTACAATGTATTTCTGGATCACATGCATGATGGCGATCTCTTTTTTGTCTCCCTTCTCGATCAAGCCATCTACTTCTGATTTGAATTTACGGAGGGTATCAGCCACGATGGTATTTAATACTGTCATAGAAATACCGCAGTTGGCAGAAGAACCTACCGCGCGGAACTCGAACTTGTTACCGGTAAAGGCAAAAGGAGAAGTACGGTTACGATCGGTATTGTCCAGCATCAGTTCCGGAATACTGCGGTGCAGATCCAGTTTCAGGATGGCTTCGTCCTGCTCGTCGAACTTGGTGTTCACGCGGGCTTCCACATCGGCCAGTACTTTGGCGAGGTATTGACCCACGAATACTGAGATAATGGCAGGTGGTGCTTCGTTGGCACCCAGGCGGTGATCGTTGGGGGCAGAAGCAATGGCCGCACGCAGGATATCTGCATAATCATGTACCGCTTTGATGGTGTTCACAAAGAAAGTGAGGAACATCAGGTTGGTCTTAGGCGTTTTGCCCGGAGCCAGCAGGTTTACACCGGTATCGGTGGCCATGCTCCAGTTATTGTGCTTACCGCTACCGTTGATGCCCGCAAAAGGTTTCTCGTGCAGTAATACCACCAGTTTATGGCGTTTGGCCACACGGCTCATCACATCCATTAACAGGGTATTGTGGTCAACGGCAATATTTACTTCTTCAAAAATAGGGGCACACTCAAACTGTGCAGGGGCTACTTCATTGTGGCGGGTACGTAAAGGAATACCGAGTTTGTAGGCTTCCTGCTCGTAATCGCGCATGAAAGCATATACTCTTTCGGGGATAGAACCAAAGTAATGGTCTTCCAGCTGCTGCCCCTTGGCAGGGGAAGCGCCAAAAACGGTACGTCCGCACTGCACCAGGTCCGGACGGGCCATGGCCAGTGATTCATCGATCACAAAATATTCCTGTTCCCAACCCAGGGTAGCGGTTACTTTGGTAATGTTTTTGTCGAAATAGTTACAAACATCTACTGCGGCCTTGTTCAGAGATTCCAGTGCTTTCAGCAAAGGTGCTTTGTAGTCGAGTGATTCGCCGGTATAAGAAACAAAGATGGTAGGGATACACAATGTTTTACCATGTCCGATCTCGATGATAAAAGCAGGGGATGAAGGATCCCAGGCTGTATAACCACGCGCTTCAAAAGTAGCACGGATACCACCGCTGGGGAAGGAAGAAGCATCAGGCTCCTGTTGGATCAGGGCGGCGCCATCAAATTCTTCGATGGCAGTACCATCACTTTTCAGGGTAAAGAACGAGTCGTGTTTTTCAGCAGTGGTGCCGGTTAATGGCTGAAACCAGTGGGTATAGTGGGTAACCCCTTTGCTCTCAGCCCAGGCACGAAGGCCATTGGCGATCTGGTTAGCAACGGCGCGGTCGATTTTTTTGCCACCACGGATACTGGTTACCAAACTTTTATAAGCTTCATCCGTCAGAAACTCACGCGCGGTTTTTAACGTGAACACGTTCTCATTAAAAATGGCCGTGATCTTTGTACTTGCCGGAGCCGGAGCATCTCCACTTTCCTTAGAGATGTTTTCAATAGCTGAAAAACGTAAAGACATAGGTTTAATTTTTTTTGACTGACCAAAAATACAGGTTATTAATTCAAAAAAACAGTTTCAGTCCTTCGAATATGCTTAAAATCTGGTAAAATGTGGAAAAATAAAAACATAGAATAAATATTAATTTGTTTTTGTTTTAATATGATCATTTTAAAATGAGTCAAAATAGCTTGTAACTTTTCCACTGCTTTATCGTTTCACCAGCACTTAAATCAATCATATGAAAAAACTAATGATGCTGCTGGCCGTTCTGGCAAGCTTGCCGGTAATGGCACAATGGGGCCTCTGGGAGAAAATAGAGGGTAATGGCCGTGTACAAAAAGAAAACCGCCAGGTAGGAAATTTTACAGCCATTTCTTCTTCCGGTTCCTGGGATGTAATGGTAGCTTATGGGGAGAGCGGTTCTATTCAGGTAGAGGGAGATGAAAACCTGCTCGAATACATCGAAACCAAAGTAGATGATGGCAAACTGGTGATCCGCGCCCGTAAATCCTATAACCTGCGTTCTAAAAACAAGATCACTATATATGTATCACTTACCCGTTTAACCGGGGTATCATTATCCGGTAGTGGTGATATTTTGGGTGATGGTAAATTCAGTAACGAAGGAGCCACCGAATTCAAGCTGTCCGGTTCTGGTAAGATCCGCATGGGCATTCATAAGATCAAAACAGCCGAACTGGCCATTTCCGGCAGCGGTAATATCAGTCTCAGCGGTTCAGCCAACGCCGTCAATATCCGTATCAGCGGCAGTGGTAATGCGGATTGCAGCAGCCTGATCACCGAAAATGCTTCTGCCCATGTAAGTGGCAGTGGGAATATCAAGATCAACGCCAACAGCCGGATCGATGCCAGCATCAGTGGCAGCGGTAATATCAGTTACCAGGGAGCGGCTTCCGATATTACGAAAAGGGTATCGGGTAGTGGCAGACTGGTAAAGTCGCAGGGATAATGTGCAGCCGGTCGTGCAGGAACCCAATTTTCCACACGACCGGCTGATACTGCAAAACTTCATCTTGCCTCTTACAGCTACTTTCTTACCTTCGCGGCATCATGGAAATTACCGCCCAAACAGCCGAACAACTTCGCTTAACAGCCGAAGAATTTGAACTCATCAAACAGAAATTAGGTCGCACCCCCAACTTTACCGAGTTGTGTGCCTTTAGTGGTATGTGGAGCGAACACTGTAGTTACAAGAATTCCATTAAATGGTTAAAAACCCTTCCCCGCGATGGTGGCCGTATGCTGGTAGCCGCCGGAGAAGAGAATGCCGGTTTAATGGATATGGGTAATGGCTTTGGTGTGGTATTTAAAATTGAAAGTCATAACCACCCCAGCGCCATCGAACCCTTCCAGGGTGCAGCTACCGGAGTGGGTGGTATACAGCGTGACATCTTTACCATGGGCGCCCGCCCCATCGCATCGCTGAACAGCCTGCGTTTTGGTAACCTGAAAGATAAAAAAACACAACGTCTCTTAAGTGGTGTGGTACACGGTATCGGTCATTATGGTAACTGTTTTGGTGTACCTACTGTTGGCGGAGAAGTCTATTTCGAAGACTGTTATCATACCAACCCTTTGGTGAATGCCATGAGTGTCGGTATTATGCAGGCCAATAAAATGGTGAGTGCTACCGCCGCAGGAACCGGTAACCCGGTATTTTTTGTGGGTAGTGCCACGGGTAAAGATGGGATTGGCGGGGCTTCTTTTGCTTCGGCCAATATTACATCAGACAGTGTGGAAGAATTACCGGCTGTTCAGGTGGGCGATCCTTTTCAGGAAAAGAAATTACTCGAAGCCTGTCTGGAAGTAATTGAAACCGGGGCCGTCATCGGTATGCAGGATATGGGTGCGGCCGGTATCATCTGTTCTACCGCCGAGATGAGTGCGAAGGGTGGAGTGGGTATGCGCATTGACCTGGATAAAGTACCTACCCGCCAGAAAAATATGAAAGCCTGGGAACTGCTGCTGAGCGAAAGCCAGGAGCGGATGCTGGTGGTAGTGGAAAGAGGTAAAGAAGCTGCTGTATTAAAGGTATTTGAGAAATGGGACCTGAGCTGCAGCGAGATCGGGCAGGTAACCGACGATGGTTTGCTGAAATTCTATATGCATGGCGAACTGGAAGCCGAAATTCCAGCGTACGAACTGGTATTGGGCGGTGGTGCCCCTCAGTACACCCGCGAATACAAAGAGCCCGCCTATTTTGCGAAGATCAAAGCATTTGATGGTAATACGATTGCCGATGTAACAGAACTGAAACCGGTGGCGGAGCAATTGGTACAGATCCCCAATATCGCTTCCAAGCGTTGGGTATATACACAATATGATAGTATGGTAGGAGCCGCCAACGCCTCTACCAATGCACCCAGCGATGCTTCGATCGTTCTGGCGAAAGGAACGGGTAAGGCATTGGCCATTACGGTAGACTGTAACAGCAAATACGTTTTTGCCGATCCTTATGTGGGGGGTATGATTGCTGTGGCAGAAGCGGCCCGTAATATTGTTTGCAGCGGTGGAGAACCCATCGGTGTTACCAACTGTCTCAATTTTGGTAATCCCTACGATCCGGAAGTGTATTACCAGTTTGTGAAAGCGGTTACCGGCATGGGCGATGCCTGCCGAAAATTCAACACACCGGTTACGGGTGGTAATGTGAGTTTCTATAACCAGAATCCGGATGGTCCTGTATATCCTACCCCAACCATCGGTATGGTGGGAATACTGGATGATTTCTCGAACCGGATGACGATGGATTTCAAACAGGAAGGAGACCTGATCCTGCTCATTGGCAAACCACAAAATGATATCGGTTCTTCTGAATACCTGCACAAATTGAAGAAAACGGAGTATTCTCCGGCTCCTTATTTTAACCTGGAGGAAGAACTGGCTTTGCAGCAGTTGGTGACAGATATCATCAAAGAAAAACTGATCAATAGCGCACACGATATCAGTGAGGGTGGTTTAGCGATCACTTTGCTGGAAAGCGGCTTCAACCAAAACCTTGGATTCAAGGTAGCAGCCAAAACGGAACTGCGTAAAGATGCATACTGGTTTGGCGAAGCACAAGGCAGGGTAGTGATATCCTGTACCGCACAGCAGGCCGCAGCCATCACGCAGAAAGCCCAGGCTGCAGGTGTAACCATTGCGCAACTGGGAACGGTTACTTCGGGTAATATTGAAGTGAGCGGTGAGAACTGGGGTAGTATTGGTGCGTGGAAAGAAAAATATGATACGGCGATTGAGAAACTGTTGGCGGTGGAAGGAGAGTAGGGAATATCGAATATCGAACAAGGAATATCGAACAGACGAACAGAAGAGCAAGGAACAGAGAACAGAGAACCAAGAACACAAGAACCTGTGATTACTGATTAAATAGGGGCGCTTTTTCATGACAGAACAACAATCACATACTGCAAAAGCTGATTCGGGATACATTATTGTAACGGGAGCGGCGGGTTTTATCGGTTCCTGTATGGTGCAGTTCCTGAATGGGCATGGAATGGATAATTTGATCCTGGTAGATGATTTCGGGATTGAAGAGAAAAGAAAGAACTGGGAATCTAAAAAGTATGCTGAGATCGTTGAGCGGTATAACCTGTTTGATTGGTTAGCGGCACATCAACCCAAAATAAACATGGTCATCCACCTGGGGGCCAGAACAGATACCACTGAATTCAACTACGCTATTCATGAAGAACTGAATGTGCAGTATTCAAAAGATATCTGGCAGTATTGCACCGCTAATCATGTTCCACTGATCTATGCTTCTTCTGCCGCAACCTATGGTGCCGGCGAACTGGGTTATAATGATGACCATGCCGTGGTGGAGAAATTGCATCCACTCAATCCTTACGGCATCAGCAAAAATGAGTTTGATAAATGGGCGTTACAGCAAACAGAAACCCCACCTTACTGGGCGGGTCTGAAATTCTTTAATGTGTACGGTCCCAATGAATACCATAAAGCAAGAATGGCAAGCGTGATCTGGCATTCGTTTAACCAGATCAAAAAAGACGGAGTGGTAAAACTGTTCAGAAGTCACAAAGAAGGTTTTGCAGACGGTGAACAGCTGCGCGATTTTATCTATGTGAAAGATGTGGTGAGTGTGATTGGCTGGATCATGCATTCTGTGCACCACCAACAATGGACCGTTGCCAACAATGGTTTGTATAACCTGGGTACCGGCCAAGCCCGATCGTTCAATGATCTGGTAAAAGCCACTTTTGCCGGACTGGACCTGGCCCCGAATATTGTTTTCATCGATATGCCCGAAGATATCCGCGATAAATACCAGTATTTCACAGAAGCCAATATGAAAAAACTGCGGGATGCCGGATACAGCAAACCCTTTTACTCACTGGAAGCTGGTGTGGATGATTATGTACGTAGTTACCTGCGGACCGGACAATATCTGTAGTTGATTCCTATTATCTATCAGTTTTATAGACTGTGTCTCTCTGTCTATCTCTTATTTCTTATCTTCACGGAAAGCAATCGTTATGAGTAAGAAAATAGCCATTATCGGAGGTGGTAACCTGGGAGCCGCCATGGCTGAGGGGCTGATCAACAGCGGGTTTGTTTTGCCCAATCACCTGATCGTTACCAGACGGAATATCGCCGCATTGAAATCGCTGGAAGAAAGAGGTGTAATGGTGAGCAACGATAATACCGAAGCCGTAAAATATGCCGACTGGATCGTGCTGGCTGTAAAACCTTTTCAGGTAAAAGAAGTACTTACGCAGATCCAGCCTTTTCTCGATGTAAAAAAACATTCATTGATCAGTGTGGTAACCGGTGTCTGGATCAAAGACCTGCAGGAAATCGTGGGCAATGATTTTGCTTTGTTCCGTGCCATGCCCAATACAGCGATTGCCATTCAGGAAAGTATGACCTGTATCTGTGCGCACGGCGCCAACCAGGACCAGCTTTCGTATGTGGCTGATTTTTTTGAGCAGTTAGGCAAATCTGTTTTTATAGAAGAGAAACTAATGGATGCTGCTACGGTGCTCGGTGCCTGTGGTACTGCCTATGCTATGCGTTATATCCGGGCCAATATCCAGGGCGGTATCGAGATCGGGTTCAGTGCCGCTACTGCTTCTCTGATAGCTGCACAAACCGTAAAAGGTGCAGCAGAATTGTTACTGCAGCGCAATACACATCCGGAACAGGAGATCGACAAAGTAACTACGCCCAAAGGCTGTACCATTGCCGGTTTGAACGAGATGGAACACCAGGGTTTTAGTTCCTCTCTCATTAAAGGCATCGTAACCAGTTATAAAAAGATCGTTAACGATATGTAAGAGGTATCGTATGTATAAAAAAAGGCAAGCAGTTTTATCGCTGCTTGCCTTTTTTATAAGTATCCTGTCTGTTACTTCATATGCTCTTTCAGAAAAGCTATTGCTTTGGCATGGGCATCTTCTGTGGCAGCTTTATTAAAGCTGGGATTGCTGGGGTTGGCAAAACCGTGGTTGGCTTCGTATTTGTAAGCGGTGAGTTTTTTACCTACGGTCTGCATATCGCTTTCAAATTTGGTTACTACTTCAGGTGATGGACTGCGATCCTGATTACCAAAAAAGCCGATTACATCACAATTCAGGGTTTTCAATTTTTCCAGGTTGTTTTCGGGTCTGCCGTAATACATCACACAACCTGCTGCCTGTTTACCGGCCAGTAAAGTGGTTTGTAAACTCCACATACCACCAAAACACCAGCCAATAGTGTAAATTTTGGCATTTGTACCGGCGTGGGCCAATGCGCCTTTTACAATATTTTCCAGACGTTCGGTTTTGGCAGCCTGCATCAGTTTCATGGCACTATCCGGGGTGGCAGCTACTTTGCCATCATACATATCAATGGCCAGTACGTTTACATTGTCCAGTTCTTTACTTAATATGTCACTTTCGCGCTTGATATAATCGTTCAGTCCCCACCATTCCTGGATCACAAAGATCCATTTGTTGCTCTTGGTTTTGCTTTTGATCTCATATCCCATGGCGGTAGAACCATCTGCCGCTGTAAATGATACCGTATGACCGGCTGGGGCCTGGAGTTTATAATAGTTGGGAGCTTCGTGCATACTGGCAAAAGCGAGGGTATTGGCTTCCTGGCGGAATTGCTCCCGCACATCGCCATTATAGCAGCTTACGTAACAGTCGGGGGTGAGCATTTCGGGTTCGGGACTTTTGTAACGATGGCTCAGAAAGGCGGCAGATACAAGAGCTGCCAGGGTCAGAACAAGAATTTTTCTCATATAGATGTTTTTTTGAATAAAGATGTACACGTGGAATTAACACTTTAATATAAAAATTTGTTGACGGGCACCCAGCTATTTTTTTGAACAAATTATTTGCTGTAGGTTTGTATGACCTCCGAAATTTTTCTCGCACAGTTTATTTTCCAGGGTCAATATTCTTTGATTTCAGGTCGCAAAAGCAATAACTGCTTTTTGGCGGCAATCTATTTTGTATAGCACAGGATTAGTGATGGACGCTATACAGAAACGGGGTGGTGTGGCTATACTTTTTGAAAGACATTATTGTAATAAACACGTATTAATTAATTACCATATTATGGCCAAGTTTATATTTGTTACCGGGGGTGTAACCAGTAGTTTAGGAAAAGGGATCATTGCTGCTTCATTGGCAAAATTGCTGCAGGCAAGGGGTTTGCGGGTAACTATCCAGAAGTTTGATCCTTATATCAATGTGGATCCGGGTACGTTGAATCCCTATGAACATGGTGAATGTTATGTAACAGAAGATGGTGCAGAAACCGACCTTGACCTGGGACACTACGAACGTTTCCTGAATATTTTTACCACACAGGCCAATAATGTAACTACCGGCCGCATTTACCAGACAGTAATCAATAAAGAAAGAGCTGGTGATTTTCTGGGTAAAACCGTTCAGGTGGTTCCCCATATCACTGATGAGATCAAAAGACGTATGTTATTGCTGGGTGAGGATAATAAATATGATATCATCCTCACAGAGATCGGCGGAACGGTGGGGGATATTGAAAGTCTTCCTTTTATTGAGGCGGTTCGTCAATTACAGTGGGAACTGCCCGAAGAAGATGTGATGGTGGTACACCTGACCCTGATTCCTTACCTGAAAGCGGCCAAGGAACTCAAAACCAAACCTACCCAGCACAGTGTTAAAATGCTCAGCGAAACAGGGGTGCATCCGGATATCATTGTATGCCGTACCGAAGAGCCGCTGAATAACGATATCAAGAGAAAGATCGCACTGTTCTGTAATGTAAAACAGGAAGCAGTGATTGAAGCGATGGATGCTTCTACCATTTATGAAGTGCCTTTACACATGCTTCGCGAAAAACTGGATCTGATCTGTCTGAAGAAACTGCAGATTACCGGTTATGATGAACCACAGCTGGATAAATGGAAAGGCTTTCTCGATAAACTGAAATATCCGAAAAGCAAAGTAACCGTTGGACTGATCGGAAAATATATTGAACTGCAGGATGCCTACAAATCCATTCTGGAAAGTTTTGTACATGCCGGTGCGATGAACGAAGTGAAAGTGCAGGTGGTGAATGTGCACAGTGAATTTATTACCGCAGAAAATGTTGCCGAAAAATTAGATGGTCTGGACGGTTTGCTGGTAGCACCCGGTTTTGGCCATCGCGGTATTGAAGGAAAAATTGTTGCGGTGCAATATGCCCGTGAAAAAGGATTGCCTTTCTTCGGAATCTGTCTGGGTATGCAGATGGCAGTGATTGAATATGCCAGAAATGTACTTGGTTTGAAAGATGCCCACTCAACCGAAATGGATACAAGCACCGCTCATGCAGTGATTAACATGATGGAAGAGCAGAAAAAAATCAAGATGATGGGAGGTACCATGCGCCTGGGTTCTTATCCCTGCGAGATCAAAACCGGTAGCCTGGCAGAAAAAATATATGGCGAAACCCTGATCACAGAACGCCACCGTCACCGCTATGAATTCAATGATGAATACCTGGCCCAGTTCGAAAGCAATGGAATGATGGCCAGTGGCCGTAATCCGGAATCCGGACTGGTAGAAATCGTAGAGATCCCTACACATCCCTTTTTTATCGGTGTACAGTTTCACCCCGAACTGAAAAGTACGGTGGAGAGACCGGCTCCTTTATTTGTAAGTTTTATTGATGCTGCTAAAAAGTATAACGAGAAAAAAAGTTCTTTCAAAACCACTTCTTTACAGGATGCGTTAATCTGAGTATAAAAGAATAATTACAAAAGCCCCGGTAATAATCTGTTGCCGGGGCTTTTATATTGATAGATCCTGCTGTTAAACCGATGCAGGATTGTTCATACAACTATAAACTGAATTAAGTATTTTCAAGGTTCTAAAACGATAACTATGAGAAGGAGTTGGTTCATTATTACCTGCTTGCTGCTGTGTGTACTGTTTGTATCCGAACTGCGTTCGCAGGGTATCCGCTGGACACGCGAAGGCAATGCTTTTTTTTCGATAGAAAGGGGAGAGATCATCAAAAACGATCTGCCCTCTCTCGCCAAAACAGTGTTGGTATCCAGATCGCAACTGAAACCTAAAAATGATACAGGATCACTGGCCATCCGCGATTTCAGCTTTTCTGCAGATGACCAGAAAGTATTGATCTTTACCAATACCAAAAGGGTTTGGCGCGAAGAAAGCCGTGGCGATTACTGGGTGCTGAATATCGCTGATAAAAGTCTGAAACAATTGGGCAAAGGAAAACCGGCCTCTTCGCTGATGTTTGCCAAGTTCTCACCAGATGGAAAAAAAGTAGCCTATGTAAGCGAATTCAATATCTACCTCGAAGACCTGCTTACAGGAAAAATCACCCCGCTCACCACCGGTGGTAACCGAAGTATCATCAACGGTACGTTCGACTGGGCCTACGAAGAAGAATTTGGCTGCAGGGATGGTTTCCGCTGGAGTCCCGACAGTAAAAAAATTGCTTACTGGCAGATCAATGCTTCCAAAGTGAAGAGTTACCTGATGGTGAATACCACCGATTCCATTTATCCCTTTCCTGTTCCACTCGAATATCCCGTTGCAGGTGAAGCACCTTCGCCCTACAAAATCGGGGTAGTGGATATTGTTACCGCTAAAACCAACTGGATGCAGATTCCTACTGATCCTGTGCTACAGTCCTATGTTCCACGCATGGAATGGGCCGCCAACAGCACACAGCTCATCATGCAGCACCTTAACCGTAAGCAGAATACCAGTAATATCCTTCTGAGCGATGTGGCAACCGGTAAATCCACTTCTATCTACCAGGAAACCGATGCAGCATGGATTGATGCGGTTGCTTCACTCGCAGATAAATTCTGGCTGAATGGAGGCAAAGAATTTTTATGGACAAGTGAAAAAGACGGCTGGCGCCATTTATACAGGATCAGCAGGGATGGGAAAACGGAAACCCTTCTCACCAAAGGAAATTACGATATCATGGGTGTAACGGCGGTAGATGAAGCAGGTGGATATGTATACTTTAATGCAACCCCTGATAATGCCACACAACGTTACCTGTACCGCACCAAACTGGATGGCAGTTCGCCCGCAGAGCGTGTTTCGCCGATGAACCAGAATGGAACCCATACGTATAATATGTCGCCAGGTGCTAAATTTGCGCAACACTCTTTCTCAAACTATTACACACCACCTTCCCGCGAATGGATCAGTTTGCCCGATCACAAAACTTTCAATGGCGACAATGTGAATACGGCTGTAGCGAAAGCAGACAAATCAAAATCAAATGTTGAATTCTTCAAGGTAAAAACAGTGGATGGTGTTGAAATGGATGGCTGGATGGCCAGGCCGGAAAATTTTGATCCTGCTAAAAAATATCCTGTGGTGTTTTATGTGTATACCGAACCAGCCGGACAAAACGCCAAAGACCAGTGGGGAGCCGGCCTGAACCGTATGTACACCGGTAATATGGCCAAAGACGGATACATCTACATTACCATGGATAACCGTGGTACACCGGCACCCAAGGGTAGAGAGTGGCGTAAATCCATCTATCGAAAAATCGGCCAGATCAATCTCCGCGACCAGGCCATGGCCACCAAAGAAATTATGAAATGGTCATTTGTTGATACATCCAGAATTGCTGTCTGGGGTTGGAGTGGTGGTGGTTCTGCCACCCTGGGTTTACTGTTCAATTATCCCGAGATCTATAAAACCGGCATTGCCATTGCCGCAGTGGCCAACCAGCTTACGTATGATAATATTTACCAGGAAAGATACATGGGCCTGCCCCAGGAAAACCGCGAAGATTTTGTGAACGGATCTCCCATCACCCATGCTAAAAACTTACGGGGTAATCTCCTGTACATTCATGGCACCGGCGATGATAATGTGCATTACAATAACGCGGAACAACTGATCAATGAACTTGTTGCCCATGGCAAACAGTTTCAGTTAATGAGTTATCCCAACCGCACCCACGGCATCTCCGAAGGAAAAGGCACATCGGCTCATCTGAACCAGTTGTACACGAATTACCTGCGAACCTATTGTCCGCCGGGGGCGAGGTAGGGAAAGCGAACAGACGAACAGATGAACAAAGAACAGATGAACAGATGATTTTTTTCCGTTCGTCTGTTCCTTGTTCGTCCGTTCGATATTCGTCTGTTCATTAGTTCTCCTGCTTCGTCAGCATCTCCCGTTTCAGATCCTCCCACAAGCCATCGAAGCTTTTGTTTTCTCCTTCCTTCCAGGCTTGGAGCTGCGTGCCCATTTTCTGTTGTCTTTCCTGTTCCGATTGATTGAAAAATGCTTTGATAAAATGGCTGTCCTGTTCAAATGCGGTCTGGTTGTACAATTCTTTCAGGGCCAGTTCGCGGGTGTGGTTATTTTCGGTGAGTTGTTTTTCCAGCTCTTCGCGTAAACGAAGTTTGGTGTCATAACTGCCTTCGGGTAACAATGTTTTGGAGATGACGGGCATCAGTTCGATCAGTAATAAGATGGCCACCAGTAAATAGTACCGGAAAGCTACAGATGTGTTGTTTTGTACCAGGTGATTCAGTGCTTCGATCCTCGTGATAAAACCATCATTCAGCAGCAAGGCAAAAGAAGCCTGTTCTTTTTCTATCGATGTATTGATCAGCGCCAGCAAACTATCGTTATTTCTGATCTGGGGACGTAGCTCTTGCTCCAGCACCCGGTAGTCGGCATCCAGTTTTTCATATTCCCTTTGTTTGGCCTGGGCAATATCTTTCAGACCGATTTTTTTACTGCCCCCTGTACCATCTGTTTCCCGGATAAAAGCCTCGCGTGCGGCACTTACTTCTGCATAACGGCTGTTCAGCGCCTGTTGGAGAGAATTGTTTTTTTGCTGCAGGAGATTTTTTTCTGCTAAGTATACCGAGTCTTGCCTGTTTTGTTTGTCTTTTTTGCGTTGCTCATTATCCAATGAGATCTGAACATGAATCTCTTTATCGAACAGGTACAACAAAGCCGGTTGTGCCATAAATAAGCCGATCACCACGGCCAGTACACTCCTGAAAGCCAATGGTAAAAAACGTCGTTTATTCGACCTGCTGATGCCCTTGATCAAAGCCCGGTCGATGGTAAGGATCATGGCACCCATAAATAACCCGAGCAAAACAGCCACCGCCCAGTTACCCACTACTGTGCTGAAAAAATAGGTCCAGGCAAGGGTGGCAAAGGCCCAGGTGCCCAAAACGGTCATTCCCACAATGGCATACCGGTTCCGGTCAACCAAACAGTCAGCCAGTATTTCAGGCTCGGCGGTGGAGAGCCACCAGAGAAAACGGGTAAAACGGGTAGGTGTATACCCCTCCCTTTGGGAGATGGGCACGGAATTTTCGGGCATAAAAAGGCTTTATAAATGAATGGCTGGTAGAAGTCGGGTATATCCCTGTAGTTGAAGTACCCTAAAGAAACGATGAAAAAGCCGCATTTTCAACCCATTAGGGCGTTTTAGGTCTATTTTAACGGGTTGTGAACTTGGTATACCCAATCTTCGTTCCAAATACTACCTTTGCCGCTCAATAAAATCTAGTATGAAGACGGACAAGAATACGGTCATTGGTTTTGTTTTGCTTGGCCTTTTGTTTTTTGCTTATTTCTGGTTCAGCAATAAACAGCAGAATGAAATGCTGGCAATCAAACAAAAACAGGAAGATTCCATCAGGCGGGTGGCTGCTGCCAATATCAAAGCATCTGATACCCTTACTGCTAAGATCGACTCTCTGCACAGGGATTCTGTATCCCGCGTATCTGCTGCCGGCGATTTTACCACCGCTGCCATCGGTACCGAACAACTGGTTACCCTGGAAAACAAAGTGATGAAAGTTACTTTCTCCAACAAGGGTGGTCAGGTGCGCAAGGTGGAACTGAAAAATTACAAATCAGCTGTTGACGGGAAACAAGTGGTACTGTCTGAGCAAAGCCAGATCGGTTATGCCATCAATACTTCTGCTAACCAATCTGCACAGACCAATAATCTCTTCTTTGCCGCTTCACAGCCAGTAACCAATGCAGATAAAAGTCAGTCAGTCAGCTTCACCCTTACCGGTGCCAATGGCGAAACAGTAACGCACCAGTATATCCTGAAAGAAGATAATTATATGCTCGACTGGAATATATCCATGAACGGGGCGGATAAATTACTGAGCCAGGGTTTACTGAATGTGAACTGGCGCGCTGAAACATTCCAGTTAGAGAGAACCTCTGCCTATGAAAGACAGATGTCGAATATCTGTTTCTCAGAAGGTAATGAGTTCGATTATATCTCAGCCAAGAACGAATGGAAATTTGAGAAACCCATTCAGTGGGTAAGTGTGGTACAGCAGTTCTTTAACAGCACACTGGTGGCTAAAAATAATTTCACTACCGGTCAGATCCATTGGAGCCGTAAAACAGATTCTACCCAAGGACTCGCAACGGCTGATGTATCACTGCAGGCCAAACTGCCCGTTAGCGCTTCAGTGAGTGTCCCTTTTCAATTGTATTATGGTCCGAGTGAGTATGGGATCCTGAAAAACCAGGCGCCTGAAATGGACAAGATCGTGAACCTGGGACGGGATATGTATTCTTTCGTTCGCCCTATCAACAAATACATCATCATGAATGTGTTTGATTTCTTTGCAGGTTTTGTAAAGAATTATGGCTGGGTGGTATTGTTGCTTACCCTATTCATCCGGATAGTAACCGCTCCTCTTACTTACAGCAGTTATCTCAGCGGTGCCAAAATGAAAGTGCTGCGCCCGGAACTGGATGAGTTAAAAAAGAAATTCGGCAGCGACCAGCAGGGCTTTGCCATGGAGCAGATGAAATTATTCCGCGAAGCAGGAGTTAACCCGCTGGGAGGATGTATTCCTGCCCTGTTGCAGATTCCGATCTTCTTTGCCCTGTATAGTTTCTTTAACTCGAATATCAGTCTGCGCGGACAGGCATTTCTCTGGAGCCATGACCTGTCTTCTTACGATTCTATTGCCCATCTGCCCTTCGTGATCCCTGCATTTGGCGATCATATCAGTTTGTTCACTATCACGGCGGTGGCCACCAGTTTCCTGATTTCGATTTATAACATGAGCATGACACCCACACAGGATAATCCGGCACTGAAATACATGCCGTATATCTTCCCTTTCATGCTGTTATTCATCTTTAACAAACTGCCTTCGGCACTTACCTGGTACTATACGGTATCCAACGTGGTAACGCTGGGATTACAGTTTGTGATCCAGAATTATATCATTGATCATGATAAGATCCTGGCTAAGATTGAGGTAAAAAGGAAAACGCCCAAGACCAAGAGCAAATGGCAGGAGCGTTATGAGCAGATGATGGAGAGTCAGAAAAAGCTCCAGGACCTGAAGGATAAGACACAGAAGAAGAAATAAACATACCTGTAACCGGATCGGGGACCGTTGCAATGGATTTGATCCGTTTCAATGGTCCCCGATCTTATTTAACAATACCCAGCCTTTATTTTGAGTATCTTCGGAGAGAACTATTCATCTGAAAATAAGTACACATGAAGCTTTTTACCCTCGTTTTACTGGCAGTGTCTGTAAGCTTTACGCAGGTGCATGCGCAAAGGGTTATAGCTGATTGCAGTGTCAGCTATACCATCAGTGCCGAAGAAGGCAGTGCGGATAAAGATGTAACAGAATCGCTGAAAGTCAGTACCAAGAATGTCTATATCAAGGGAAATGACAGTCGTACAGATCTGGTGAGTCCTACTTTTACCCAGTCACTGATCTATAACAAATCAACCGGTTCTGCCGTGATCCTGCGGGAGTTTGGTAATAACAGGTTTATGACGAAACTGGATAATGCGAGATGGAAGGAGGAGAACAAGAAATATGATGGTATGACGGTAATCCTATCGGCTGAAACCAAAACTATTCTGGGTTATGAATGCAAAAAAGCCCTGATGCAATTGAAAGACGGCACTGTATTTACGCTTTACTATGCCACAGCCATTATTCCTTCTGTAAAAGAGTTTGAGTACCAGTTTAAAGACATACCGGGTTTTGTACTCGAATTTGAATCGCAGGAAGCAGAAGGGAAAAAGATCAGGTATACTGCGTCAAAAATCAACCTTAGCCCTGTACCGGCTTCACGTTTCGACATCCCCGTAAGCGGATACCGTATCCTGAATTAGTTTTGAGGAGGAGCAGGCGTTTTGAATTTAGGCGCCTTTACTTTGAACTTATAAGGATACACATAAGTGGTATTCCCGTTATCAAAACGCAGCATGGAACTTACTTCAGAACCGGAACCGTTCTCTTTGGTAAGAGTGGTAGAAGGTCCTTTGTATTGCAGGCTTGATTTGAGCGAAGAGAAAGAAAGACTTTTGTGCGATAAAGAACTCAGGTGTTTGAAAGAGTATTTATTGCTTTTGTTCTTTTCATCAGTGCTGCCAGTGAATGAGAATGCCGCATAAGCTACCTGTATACCCATCAACAGAAGGGCAACAAAGCAGACTTTTTTACTATTTTGGCGAATACTCATTTTTACAAAAATACCTTTTTCTTAAATATCAGACAATTCTGATTTTATTAACAAACGTTAACAAGTCCAAAAAGTTACTAAAAACCCCAAAAAAGCTGGTTTTTTATCATAAATTGTATAAACCTAATAGCCATGCGAGAAAATCCGTATCGCGAAGACCGCGAAGAGCTAAAAGAACTACTCAGGCAGTACCAGAATCTCAAGAATGGCCGAACACACGCTTTCCTCGAAGAGGATGCTTTTGAGCGTATTATCGACTATTACGACGAAAAAGACAACCTTCCGGAGGCACTCGAAGCTGCCGAGACCGGTTTGTCGCAGTTTCCCTATTCTTCCCAGTTAATGATCAAAAAAGCCGACCTGTTACTGGCTACCCGTAAATACCGGGAAGCGCTGGATATACTGGAAGTGGCTGAACTATATGATAGCAGCGATCTGAACTTATATATTTTAAAAACAGATGCGTACCTGGCGCTGGATCAACAGGCCAAAGCGGTAGAACTGCTGGAAGCTGCCTTACATCTGTTTGAGGGGGAGGAAAAAACAGACCTGCTGTTCGAACTGGCTGATGTGTATGATGATTATGAGGAGTTTGACAAAGTGTTCGACTGTCTGAAACTGATACTGGAGGCAGAGCCGAACAATGAGGAAGCCTTGTATAAAATCTGTTTCTGGACCGATTTTACCGGCCGGAACGAGGAAAGTATCCGTTTACACCAGCAGATTATTGAGGAATTTCCTTTCAGTGAGCTGGCCTGGTTTAACCTAGCGGCCGCTTTCCAGGGATTAAAGCTCTATGAAAAATCGATTGATGCTTATCAATATGCGGTAGCCATTGATGAAAAATTTGACTACGCTTACCGGAATATGGGAGATGCTTACCTGCGCCTCCGCAAATACAAGGAAGCCATTGAAGTGCTGGAAAAAGTGCTGGAACTGACCCGTCCGGAAGACGTGATTTATGAAGCTATCGGCCATTGTTATCACCGGATGGAGAACTATGCGCAGGCAAGGTTTCATTATAAAAAGGCGGTGCACCTGAATCCGGATGATAGCAAACTGCATTATAAAATTGCGGTTACCTACATGCTGGAAGAGCAGTGGCAGCCGGCTATCAAGCAATTAGAGAATGCCATGCGCATTCACCGGACAGTGCCGGAATATAACCTGGCCATGGGCGAATGTAAAATGCACCTGCAGCAATTCAAAGATGCGATCCAGTATTTTGGAACCGTGGTGCGGCATAAAACCAAAAACGTAGCAGGCTGGGAGGCCCTGATCCGTTGCCTTATCAAAGCCGAACTCTACGAAGAAGGAATAGAACAATGTATCGCTGCTATGAAAGCCACAGATGGTAAAGCGGTATTCCTGTTTTATTACAGCACCATACTTTTTGCACAGGGTAAATCCAAAGATGCTTTGCAGAAGCTGGAAATGGCTATGGAGAAAGCGCCACGACAGCTGAAGAAATTCATCGATCTCAATCCCGCCATCCTGCAGAATAACCAGGTAGTGGATATTGTAGCCCGCTACAAAAAAGGGAAAAAGATTTGAGAAATTTCTGGTAGTCATCAGATTGTTGAATCCTACACTCGCCCGTTTCACGTATTTTTGCGCCGGAAAAAAGTTTGTACCCATGAATTTTACCCTTACCCAGATTCCCGAACGTACCGCACAGCCCAGAACATCAGGATTAACCATGGTGATGGACAAAGGACTCAGCATTAACGAAGTGCATGATTTTATCAGTGTAACAAGACCGCATATTGATATTGTAAAGCTGGGTTTCGGAACTTCATTTGTAACACCGAATCTGCGTGAGAAGATTGAAGTATATCATTCCCATAATATTCCTATTTATTTCGGCGGAACTTTATTCGAAGCTTTTCTGATCCGTAACCAGTTTGATGATTATATCGCTGTGTGTAAGGATTATGGCATTTCTTATGTGGAAGTAAGTGATGGTTCTATCAGTATTCCGCATGCCGAGAAATGCGGGTATATCGAAAAGCTCACCAAACATGCTACCGTGCTGAGCGAAGTGGGCAGTAAGGATGCAGCCCATATTATTCCTCCCTACAAATGGATAGAACTGATGCGTGCTGAACTGGAAGCCGGTTCTTCTTATGTGATCGCTGAAGCCCGGGAAGCAGGTAACGTGGGGATCTATCGCGGAAGTGGTGAAGTAAGGGAAGGACTGGTGCAGGAGATTCTTACGCAGATCCCTGCCGAAAAAATCATCTGGGAAGCCCCACAGAAAGCGCAGCAGTTATATTTTCTGGAACTGATCGGCTGTAATGTAAACCTGGGTAACATCGCACCCAATGAAGTGATTCCATTGGAAGCGATGCGGATTGGTTTGAGAGGAGACACGTTTGATCTGTATCTCAATAAAAAATAAGCCATGCGCCGTTTTGGTCTGTTGGGATATCCGCTGTCGCATTCTTTCTCACAGAAATATTTTACTGAAAAATTTGCCCAACTGGGTCTCACTGATTGTGTGTACGAGAATTTCTCGTTACCCGATATCGAAGAACTGGCGGTTGTATTGCAGGAAAAAAAAGACCTCTGCGGTTTTAATATCACCATCCCTTATAAAAAACAGGTACTTGCTTTTCTGGATGAAGTTTCTCCTGTTGTTGCAGCCATCGGTGCCTGCAACTGTGTTCAGATCAAAGTTGGAAAATTAACAGGATATAATACGGATGTAGTAGGATTTGAACAATCACTGAAACCCTTTCTGCAACCACATCATACGAAAGCGTTGGTATTAGGAACGGGAGGCGCTTCTGCCGCGGTGGAATATGTGTTACACAAACTCGGCATCGCTGTTCAATATGTGTCGCGGGAGGCTTCTGATGAGGCGATTGCCTATGAACAGGTGGATGAGAAAATACTGTCTACCCATCATTTGCTGATCAATACAACGCCGCTGGGGATGTATCCGAATGTAACAGAATGCCCTGCGCTGCCTTACCGATTTCTTAGCCCGCAACATCATTTATATGACCTGATCTATAATCCAGCGGAAACACAATTTCTTGCTAATGGGAAAGCGCAGGGAGCTACTGTACAAAATGGCCAGGAAATGCTGGTATTACAGGCTGAAGAGAGCTGGCGGATCTGGAACAGCTGATCAGCCAGCGGATAATTTTGTAATGACTTCTTCCGGTACCACTGTTTTTTTCTTCAGTGTATAATCATAACACATCATGCCGGTTTTGGCCTTGCCTGCCAACATCAACTGCTGGTCCTGCACTACTTCCATTTTATAGAGAAGGTCAAAGCCCAGTTTATCAAAACCGCTTGCGGCAACAGAGATCTTTACTTCATCGCCATAGTTGAGTTCTTTTTTGAATTCGATGGCCACATCGGCCATGATCAATCCTACACCGGCGATAGACAGCTCGCGGTAACCGTGCGACAGCAGAAACTGTTGGCGGGCTTCCTGTATGAGCGAGAGAAAACTGTCGTTACCCACATGTCCGCCATAATTCAGATCTGTTACCCGGATCCGGAGGGTAGTGGCAAACAGAAAGGTTTCGGGCAGGTCTATCTTGATCCGGTTCATATTACAGGCTGTGTAAAAATTGAATGAGTTGGGTAACGGCTTTCTGGCGGTGACTGTATTGGTTTTTTTCTTCCATTGTCATTTCTGCAAAACATTTATCTGCACCATCCGGAATAAAAACAGGATCATACCCAAAACCTTTGTTCCCTTTCTGGTCTTCGGTAATCTTACCTTTGCAGATGCCTTCAAACTGGTATTCTTTGTTATCATGAATCAGTGAGATAACCGTTCTGAACTGTGCCTGCCGGTTCCTGTTTCCTTTGAGTTTGGCCAGGAGTTTGTCGATGTTCTGCTGAAAATCCCTGCCATCTCCTGCATAACGGGCACTTTTTACGCCAGGTTCTCCGTTCAGGGCTTCCACTTCCAGTCCGGTGTCTTCACTGAAACAGTTCTGTTTTGTAAGCCGGTGAATGGTCTGCGATTTTTCGGTAGCATTGGCTTCCAGTGTATCATGTGGTTCGGGAATATCGATATCAATACCGGCTTCCTGTAATGTGATGATGTCAAAAGTGGGTCCGGTTAAACTGCGGAGTTCCGCTACTTTGTGCTGGTTATTGGTGGCGAAGATCAGTTTGGTCATAACAGGGTCTTTTCTCTGCGGATCGTATTAGGTAGAATTTATACGTTGAACATCTTTTTTAAACAAAGCCAGAGTTTGCTTTTTTCGAGTTTGGCTTCCTGACCGGTGCCCAGCATCTGATCCAACGGGGGAGCAAGGAGGATCTGGCAATTGTCGTATTTCTGCACCTGGTAATGGGGGATGGTGAAGGGCAAAGCCACTTGCGCGGCCGTTACGCCAAACAACAGCAGGGAAGCCGGTTGCAGTTTGTCTTTCAGCAGGGGATAGCTTACGGGGTCGTTCTGGTAATTTACGATGGCTACATCTCCCAGGTTCAGTTTACAGGCCCCGAGAATAGCGGAAAGGAACTGGAGGGATTCGTCCTGCAGGTATACCGCTTCCTTTTCGCTGACCAACAGCGTAATTTTTCGTAAATTGCTTCCCAGAAACCACTGACGTTCGCTTGCCGGAGCCTCCGGTCTGGATAGTTTTCTCTCTTTTTTCAACGCATCCTGGGTGATAACAAGGCTGTTTTTATACAGATCGGCAAGCAGGAAATCGGGTAACCGGGTATTTTCTTCATTCATACCGTTGGGAATATTAACAGTCGTTAGTTTTTAATTTTTTTGTTTATTTGCATCAAATATAAAACTATGGTAGTAGCAGCAGACATAAAGATCACGAAAGTTGAAACGAGTAAATTAACCGGAACCCAGCTGGAGAACCTCCCTTTTGGCCGCTATTTCACCGACCATATGCTGGAAGCGGATTATGAGAATGGTGAGTGGAAGAACGTGGAGATCAAACCTTATCAACCCCTGTTGATGGAACCTTCGCTGGCGGCCCTGCATTACGGCCAGGCCATTTTTGAAGGTATCAAAGCCTATAAAGATGCGGCGGGCAACGCGGCTATTTTCCGTCCGTTCGATAATTTCAAACGGTTCAATCTTTCTGCCGAAAGAATGCAGATGCCTACCGTACCCGAAGAGATCTTTATCGAAGGGATGCGTCAACTGATCGCCCTGGATAAAAACTGGATCCCTTCTTTACCAGAACATTCCCTCTATATCCGTCCCTTTATGTTTTCTGCAGATCCGGTGATCGGCGTAAAACCTTCTGAGACCTATAAATTCATGATTATCCTCAGTCCAACCGGCCCTTACTACGCAGCTCCCATGAAGATCTATGTAGAAGAGACCTATACCCGTGCAGCACCCGGTGGCGTTGGTTTTGCCAAAAATGCCGGTAACTACGGTGCCAGCATGCATGCTACCGCACTGGCCAAACAACAGGGTTATGACCAGGTATTGTGGACCGATGCTTTTGAACACAAATACCTGCAGGAAGTGGGTACCATGAATGTTTTCTTTATCATTGGTAATAAAGCTATCACTCCTTCTCTGGAAGACGGTACCATACTGGCGGGTGTTACGCGCGACAGTGCCATTACTGTTTTAAAGGAAATGGGACTGGAAGTGGAAGAAGCAAAAATCAGTGTTGATGAATTGATGGAAGCACACAAATCCGGCCAGTTGCGCGAAGTATTTGGTACCGGAACCGCTGCCACCATTTCGTTGATCAAAGAACTGAAGTATAAGGACTATGTGATGCACTTTAACACAGATACCTGGGAAGTTGCCCCTGAACTGAAAAAACGCCTGAATGCCATCCGTAACGGTGAAGTGCCGGATACACATGGCTGGCTGGTTAAAATATAAGTTATCAGTTTCATAGCCACAGATGCACGGTTTAGCCGCGGATCTGTGGCTTTTTTGTGCTCAGTCCTTGATGAACTTCCGGCTACTTACCCGGTTGCCACAACGCAGTTCCAGGAGGTAAATCCCTCTGAACAGCTCTCCCACAGGTATCAATATCTTTCCTTCCTTTACCATACCCAGCGAAACCGCTTTTAATGGTTTACCTGCTAAACTGAGAATTCTGACAGAAGTATTGCCTTTTTCTGCTGCTGCAAACGAAACCTGTAATTGGTTACTGACCGGTACCGGGCTCATGTTAAGCCTGATTTTTTCTTGCCCGATACTGTCTGTATTTTTTTTGCGGCTGCTGATCTCAAAACGTTGATTGCCCTGTGTGGTGGTATCAGTGGTAACGGAGAAAGCATAACTGCTGTCTTTGGTAAGCGGCATCCATTGGTTCAGCCATTTGTCGTGCAACATCAGTGTATTGCCGGGCGGCAGACTGGTGGCACTTACCCGGATGCGGAATGTTTGTGGTTGTTTGCTTTCAATACCAAGCGCGATGGTGGATGTATTGTTGTAAGGCCTTGCATCGATCGAAAGCATTTTGCCGTTTTGTAAGAGACTGTAAAAATTGACTTCGTTATTGAGCAGTTTGGCTGCATCATTTCTGTCGATACCCCAACGGGCACTATCCATCTGTACCAGCAGCAGCCGGTCCCAGAAAATAGTATCTGTTTCTAGTCTCAGCTCCACATAATACCATTCATCTGTTCGGATAGAGGGAACGGTATCCGGCGCAGGATCTGCCGATTTACTGTTCTCACTAAACAATAATTGTTGCGTCCCATCCGCATGGGTGGTAATGAGGAAAGCGCCAAATGCGGGTACGATGTTTTTGACGATGAAAGGATAACTGGTATACCCACCTTCATTTCCCTGCAGCGGATTCCATAACCAGTAATGCCGGCTGATGCCTGCTGTTCTGCTCACACGTGAAAGATCGATATGGGCCAGGTAAGGATTACCGATGCTATGATAGGTTTCTGCACTGCCTGCCGGCAATATTTTTTCCCGGTCGCCCATTTTGATTTCGCCTTCGTATTGCAATTTTACGGGCTGTGGCAGATAGGTTCCGTTGCTGCCATCGCCGGCGGGTGTACCATCCAGTCCCTGCCCGGGTTTTCCCCGCACCAACAGCCGGATACCTTCCATCGGGTTCCAGGCATTTTCATGTTTGCCATTGGTGTCTGTGAAAGGTAACCATCCGGCTTCTGCACCCGTAGAATCGTTCGCATTGTGGTGATCAAAATAAAAAGCGGAAGCTGCGTTTGTTTGGGTAGGTGTAAATCCGCGGAGGCTGCCTCCTTCTCCGGTAATATCTATGCTGTCCTTGATCATATGAAGTCCAATCGGATGCGAAAATGGATGGGCCAGCAACCGAAAACCTCTCCGTCCACCTTTGATCAGTTCTGTCGCAATTATATTTCCCTCAATACCGGTTGCCGCGGCAGAAGGGCCAATACAGGCATTCTCCTTCAACCATACCAGGTTGCGCGTGTAAAGTTTGCCGGCATTTAGTTTTAGTGTTCCGGTAATGAGAAGGGTATCTGTAAGCAGTAATCCATTCGGATTATTCACGATTAGATGATTAATGGTGGACTGCCTGAAATTTTTTCCGGAGACCTGCTGCATTGATTGCCCACTGAATACCATTGTGCCTTTCTCAGCCTGCAGCTGCCCGGCATTCGCTTCCAGTTTTCCATACACCTGTAAAATGCCATCGATCAGGAGAGAAGTATTCTCTGCCATTGTCAGTTGCCGGCAACTGGCTGTATCATTGATTTGTGGCTGGTGTAAAGTGACAGGATATACGAATACATCTGTTGTAGCGGTGGGGATGAGGGAGCCACACCAGTTACCAGACTGGTTCCAGTTACTGTTATCCGTGCCCAGCCACAATCCATTTTTCAGCGCGATGATTTTTACGGTACGGCTGCTATCCACGCAACCGCCCGACTGCACCATTCTGCGAAACCAGCTGGTGGCTGTAAGGTTGGCAGGTTGATAATGAACTGTTTGAAAATTGCCTGCTGCCTGGCTGAAATTGGTAGAATCTGATGAAGATGCGGTTTGCCAGTAAAAAAGATACTGGCCGTTTCCTCCAGTGGGAGTGGAGCCTTGTATGGGTGGGGTTGTTTTATCGGCACAAACCACTGCAGGTGCAATGATCTGGTTGTTGCGGATGGAAGGGGTTATCTGGATGTATATTGTTTTCTGCGAGGTATTTATACCATCGCTCACTGTGGCGGTGAGTGTATCTATGCCTGTAGCAGCTGTCATGGGTTTGTAACTGATTCCTGGAAAAAGTATTTTTTTACCGGTGCTGGTAGTCGTGAATTTTGTAGGAGAAATGAAATCGGTTTTACTACCCGCCTGTATCGCGCCATACACTGTTTCGCCGCTTTCTTCATCGTTGATAGTTAACCATTCTGCCAAAGAAACAGAAGGGCTGTTTTCGCAGATCAGCAACGAATCTGTTGTATTGAAAAATTCCGGTGATACAGCATCTATCCTGATTCCTGCAGCCAGTCCGGCAGCATACGTAAGCGTTGCTTTGTTACCGATGCTATCCTGCAGACTAATTTCGGCGGCTGATAATGATGTGCCCATACTGACCCCGTTTTTATCAAGATCTCCCGGTTGAATCCGGTAGCTGAATACTAATTGAAATAAGTTTTGATTTCTTTGGTGAGCCAGTTTTTTTTGTTGACTTCCGATTCTCAGTGCGAGGAATACCGTATCTTTTTCTGCAACAAAAACAGGTTTTGAAAATGTGACAGTGAATGAGAGCGAATCCTCTCTTCCATACAGTTTATTGGCAGGCACTTTGATTGTTTTGATGAAAGGGGCGATGCCATCGATCTGTATTTTTCCTTTGTTGAGGATGGGTGCAAAACTTACTGGTGCAGGATATCCTTTTTCATCTGCGATCATCGTACCACTGAGACTGATGGCGCCAGCCACCGAGATGCCGTCTGTATCTTCTTCTCCTGCCTGCACCTGGTAAAGAAAGGAGAGTGCTGTTGTTCCTGTGCCCATGCAGTAATAAGCTCTCCGATTTGTTTTCCCGATAGTAAGGTTGAGGTAGGGAAGTGTTTCGGTGCCGGCTATAAAAACATTTTCTGAATAATTTACTACGAAAAGTAACGAGTCGCCTGCTGCGTATACACGTTCTGCAGGCAATTTTATTTCTGTTAAAATAATGGTGGGTGGATTGATCCGGATCCTACTCATGGAAGCAATATTGTGGAGCACGGTATCTATGGGATTGCCAATTGAATCGCGGATGGATTGTCCGTTGTTGATGAGGGGAGAAAGGGGTTTGATGCCATCTGTATCCCGATCATCTGCCTGAATGGTATAGCGGAAAATGAGTAACTGACTGCCGGAGCCCTGCAGGTATTCTGCGGTCCTGATTTTATTTCCAATAGCGATTGGCAGCACAGGTTTATTTGCCGTAGAAAGAACCCGGCAATTTTTACTGAACTGAACGGTGAGATCCAGATGCTGGCCTGTTGTATAAGTGGTAGTTGGTTCTATGGTAACTGCCGTAACCGTAGGTAAAACTGCATCCACCAGCAGGCTGTTAGGAGGTAAATTGTTGCTGAAGCCATTGATTGTTATGTTGCCGGCCGTATCTGTGAGTAAAGCGGAACCAGGTGTAAGTAGACTGGTTGTTTTAATGCCGTCTGCATCTTTTTCTCCGCTCTGTATAATATAAACGAAGCTGAGACTATCCGTGCCTGAGCCACTTGTGTATAAAGCCATCCTTGATCTTGTTCCGATAGTCAATGTAAGAGAAGGAACACCGCCACTAACCCATACCTTTTCTGAAAACCGTGCAAGAAATACCAGAGTATCACCGGCTTTGTATATTCCTTTTCCGGGATATTTCATGTAAGTGATAGAGGGCCTTGTTCTGTCTATTCTGCAGGCATTTTGCCGGACAGGTAACCGGGATACACTGGTATTACCTGCGGGATCTGATACCGAAATGATAACTGGTACACTATCTGTCGCTTCTATATCATTTGTATGTGCTGTTACCAGGCAGTTTGTGGTGTACAGGCTATCGTTAATACGTGTAAAATCCGTGAGAGACATTCCTGCCAGATCACCGGCACTAAGTGTCAGAAGCGCTGTATCTGCCATTGTACGGATGGATACCGGTATTGTATCTCCTATTTTTCTGCTGATAGCCGGAAGTAATACTTCTTTGATGGTGGGTGGTGTTTTATCTACCTCATAAAAATCCGTTGCGGCAAAAGGAGTATTGATAAAGGGGGTGGATACAGCATTGTCGTTTGCAAACGCGATGGATAAACGTCCGTCTCCGTTTCCTGTGGCAACCGTTATTGTAAAAACGGTACTGCTGCCGAGTACCGAAGTAATGGATGCGCCGGTAATATTATTGGCGGTAATAGCAAAATTGGCGGCACTGATACCAGTTACAGGAGCAGCTACCTGCAGACGGAAAATAACGGAACCAGCATTTGTGCTTGCTGTTCCGGTTCTGCCAAGCGCGAGAACGGTATTTTTTGTCTGGAAGATTTCATTGTTTCCATACGCCACACCTCCGCTGTTGATGGCATAGGCACGAACATAAATAGTAGCTCCCTGGGGTAATCCGGTTATGGCACCCGTAAAACTTCCCATACCCGTTCCCAGGCTGACTCGGTTATCAGCGAATGCAGGAATGCCGCCTAATTTCCATACGATGCCTCTTTCTGTAACCGGTGCCCCACCCTCTGCTGTTATGTTACCTCCCAACTCAGCCGTTTCTGTACTTACACCGGAAGGAAGCAAAGTGGTTAAGGTTGGTAAACTAATGGTGGTTGTAAAAGACTGAATGGTACTGCTGTCGGATCCCTTGATATTGCTGGCGATAAAACGGTAGTAATAGGATTTCCCGGAATATAATCCTGTTAGTTTGGTTGAACTGGTGCTGATGCCTGTACCCGCCTTAAGGGTATCCGGGTTGGGGTAGATGGTCAAAGCCGTAGACAGATCAGGCAAAGTATCATATAGGATGCGCAGGGTGGTAAGCGCGTCATTGTCATGGATTGTGGCGGAGAGAACCGCAGCAGTGGCCGTTACAGCATCTGCTGAAACATCGCTGATCTGGGGTTTGCTGCTTTGCAGACTGGCTGAAAACGCGAAATCATCCATGGCCATGATATCATCACTACCGGTTTCGTCTGCATCGTCCCATCTGAGTAGCAATTGTTCACCATCGCGCCAGCTGATTCCTGAAACGGTAAAAGAAATGTTTTGCTGGTTAGCCGGGAGATTTCCGTTCAGGCTGCTGCCTGATGAACTGGTATTCACAGAACCAAAGTTGAGGTGACTCTCTTGCCGGAGACTATCCTCGTTTAAATCACTGATATTTCCTGTTTTGTAGTGGAAAGTCCAGGTGTTTGGATTGGTAGAGCCTCCTTTCCGCCATTGTTCGGCGGTAAAACCGATGGTGAAGCTGTTCAGCAGGCTGCCGGTTTGGTTGGTGAGGATCAGTCCGAATGCATAAATACCCGTGCCGGACGAAAGTGAGCCCAATGCCCTCTCTGCAGTGCCGCTGTTTCCCAGGCTGTACACCCCGTTACCGGTAGAAGAGCCCGTTCCTGTGGCAAAGCTGGCATTGGTGTTGGATCCGGCCATCATCCATAATTGCCAGCCAGTGAGGTTGCTGGCATTGATGGGAGCAACTGATAAAGCCAGTGGTCCCTTACCCGTAAGGGAAAAACTGCCTGTTGCGGGCAAGCCGTCAAAATGCTGGCTATAGGAAGCACCTGCGGTGGTATATATGACCGGGTTAAAACCTGTTTGGGCATAACCGGCCGACAGGCTCATGCCCAACAGAAGGACCCCGGTACAGAACAGGCCTCTCATCTGGTTCATTTTAAGATGAAGAAATATCCAGTGGGAGGGGTTACGACCTGAAAATACAGAACCCCCTGACCGTTCACAAGGGAGTCAGCGAAAATGGGTGCAAAAACGGGTTGGCAAACAGGTAATTGTACTTTTGCTTCCGGACAGAGACAGGAAGTTCCGGAGACGATCGGGGCAGGTTCTTATCCACAAAAGACGGCCCGGCAGGTCTTTTTTTGTGTATTCCAGCCTTGTTTTAGCGGATAAGATGGAAAACTTTGGAAAACATTTTGGTTTTTCCGATCCAGCCATTACCTTTGCCGTCCGAAATTTTAAACGGTTTAGAATGCCTACAATACAGCAATTAGTAAGAAAGGGTCGCGAAATTATCAGGGCTAAGAGTAAATCCAGGGCTTTGGATTCCTGTCCACAACGTCGTGGTGTTTGTACACGTGTGTACACTACTACGCCTAAAAAGCCAAACTCGGCGCTTCGTAAAGTAGCGAAAGTGCGTTTGACCAACAAGATCGAGGTGATCGCCTACATCCCTGGTGAAGGTCACAACCTGCAGGAGCACTCCATTGTACTGATCCGTGGGGGTCGTGTAAAGGATCTGCCGGGTGTACGTTACCATATTGTACGGGGTAGTCTGGATACTGCGGGTGTGAAAGACCGTAAGAAAAGCCGTTCTAAATACGGTACCAAGAAAGAAAAAGCGAAAAAATAATTTCTCCATAAAAGGCTGAGTAAAGTTTTAATACTTGAAGAAATTCAGCCGAAAGTAAAAATTAGAACATGCGTAAAGCACAAGCCAAAAAATTACCTCTCGCTCCGGACGGACGTTTTAACGATAAACTGGTTACCCGTTTTATCAATAACCTGATGTGGCAGGGTAAAAAAAGTACTGCTATCAACATTTTCTACGATGCAGTAGATAAAGTAACCAAGACTACCGGTGAAGATGGTTACGAAACCTGGAAAAAGGCAATTGCCAATGTTACTCCCTCTGTAGAAGTACGTAGCCGCCGTATCGGTGGAGCTACCTTCCAGATTCCTGCTGAAGTTCGTGCAGACCGTAAAATCTCCCTGAGCATGAAATGGCTGATCCGCTATAGCCGCGAAAGGAATGGTCGTACCATGGCAGATAAACTGGCTAATGAAATCATGGCCGCCGCCAAGGGTGAAGGTGCCGCTTTCAAAAAGAAAGAAGATACCCACCGTATGGCAGAAGCTAATAAAGCCTTCTCTCACTTCAAGGTATAAATTACATATTTAGATATTATTTGCCTAAGGCCCTGATTATCAGGGCCTTTTTTATTTGTAGATTTTTTTTCAAAAAAACTAGGTAAAACACTACAAATGTCGTTTGATCAGTGTACATTTGTAGTGTAATCACTACTATGGGTGTCGGGCCCGGTGACACAATCCAATCCAATATCCTTGTAAAAGCTGGCTTTTACAATCCAGTATACGCATTCTTTGATTCTAATGGAAATTCAACGCAACATCCCTAAGGATCTATCAGGACCCTCCTGATGCCTTATTCCGGATCGTGTTATTCGCATTATCAAAGAATTGTTCTCCTCTGTTAACCTGCTTTCACCAACATGTTTTAAGAATAGCCGTAATGGCTAAAAATATCGTAAGTGATAAGTATAGTTATCAAAACAGCTTTTACCCAGAACAATATGAACATCAGACTGACATTTCTCACCATTCTTACCGGCATCTTTCTGATAACAGGATGTACCAAAAGTTCCGAGGTTGTTGAAACCAGAGAAGAGAAGGTGGTTCGTTTGCTGACTGGTACAGGTAATAAATACTGGCACTTGAAAGAAGTGTATGTAAACAGTGTAAAACAGACGCTGACAGACGCTCAACTCAAGTTTACAAAGACCTATACAATAGATCCTACCAACACAGATCCCCTTAGATATCGTGGTTTTTTTGTGAATTCTGACGGATTTAATGGTACCTGGAAGTTGATCGGCAGTGGGGATGCTTTGTATGAAACCATTACCAATAACCCGGCAGGCCCCATTGTGATTCCTTATTTAAGTTTTAACGAACTCACAGCCGACAGGATGGATGTTGAGTATACCCTGAACATGAAAACGCAGCGCGAAGTTTATTATGCATATTAAAAAAGGAACATATCTTTTTATTATGCTGATGCTTGCCTGCTTCACAGGTATGGCACAGGCAACCTACAGTATATCGCCTTTTGCGATGTCTGCCGGTGCCGTTACTGCTACAGGTGGTAGTCCATTTGTAGGGGATGGAAAGGGTAAATGTCTGAATGTTTCTTCAGGACTGTCTACTCTCTCTCAGTCTACCAATGCAAAAGGTGCTTTTGGTGCTGCCTGTCAGGAAACACCTCCGGTAGCGGTTGTGCAGGTTTCGGTTAGTAACCTGAGTTCTATGAAAGTGTATCCTAACCCAGCCCAAACGACCACTATTCTGAAATGCGAGGGTCAGTTTGATGCAAATCTGTCTTGCCAGGTACGTATTCTGAGTATAGAAGGTAAGCCAATGATGAGCAAGATGGTGCCGATGACGGAATTACAGGCTGGATATACGCTGAATGTAGCCTCGTATGCTGCAGGTGCTTATGTAGTTAGCGTTGATTTTATGAGTCAGCATTACAATTTGAAGTTGATTAAATTATAATACAGGATCTGGGAAACACATCGTCGTAAACAGGTATCTTTGTAGTAATGCAACTACGTGTTTTTACGGATGAGGCTCAGGTTTGTAACAGGGATTTAGTGTCAACTTTATATGGCCAAATGGTTTTGATATCCTATGAAAGACTATTTATTAGCCATATGTCCTATGAAAAACCATTTTTTGGAATTCTTATCCTATGAAAAACTATTTTACAGTATTCCCGGTATATGGGTAATATATTGTGAATCAAAAACGTTTTATATAGCAATTAGTTCATATAAATCTATCGTATGAAACATTTATTAGTCAGGATTCTGGTGGTGGCCTGTCTGGTTTTCATAGCCGGAGAGATTATCGCGCAGCCACCGCCTGCTATGAACTACCAGCTGGTAGCCAAAGATCCTTTGGGAAACGTGGCTAAAAACCGTAAAATCTATACAAAAATCATTATTTACCAGACAGCAGCTGTAGGAGGTGTGAAAGTGTGGGAGGAATCGCATGTAACCAATTCTAATGATGATGGTGTGTTTACCGTTGTGATTGGTAGAGGTACCAAATCTGCCACAACTACTTTGCTGGATATTGGACAGATAGACTGGGCCAATGGCCCTTTTTTCTTAAATACGAAAGTAGCTGTGGAGCCATCTGTTCCTGCGGCCTGGTGGGTAGCGGCAGATAATTATCTTGACATGGGAACCACGCAGATGCTGAGTGTGCCCTATGCTTTGTTTGCAGGTAATGCAACAGTGACAAATGTGAATACCAGTATTCAGCCTGGTCCACCCAATACCTTTCTGATCACAGACAGCCTGGGTAATGTAAACTGGCAAACGCCGCAGGCCGCTAACCAGACGGTGACTACCATTACCAACTTTAATCTGACTTTGAATATAGTAGGTGGTACCAATGTGAGTATACCAGCGAATACCACTGCCATTGTTACGGTATCGGTACCGGGTGTAAGAAGAGGGGATCCCATTATTGTAACCCCTCAGGATGATTACCTGAACTGGGCGGTATATAGTGCATGGGTGGCTGGAGATGATGTGGTGCGTATTCGTTTTGCCAATTTTACAGATTTACCTGTGGCGGTATTGGGTAGTCAGTATAAGATTGTAGTAATAAAGTAATTTGAATATATCAATAATGATTGTATGAAAACAAACATTGAGGAACATATTCAGCATATAGACTAACGGAGAAAAAAATTGATCGTGAGTAATTTGAGAAGAAATTTTACAAAGCATGTCATAGCTATCTGTGTCATGCTCTTCTCATTGGTAACAGTAGCCAATGCACAGCGTTTCGGGGATAACCTCGGAACACACCGTGCTTCGGATACTCTCCGGATGACCAATAATTTCATTGTTAATGCAAAAGGAGTTGTTATAGGTAGTACTACTGTTCTGAATAACAGTGTTGCCTTACAGATAGATGCATCCAACAGGGCTTTACTGATTCCCCGTGTGTTTGATACGGCGCTGATTCTGCAACCGGTGAATGGTATGCTTGTTTACCAGACGGGTGACGATAAGTTTTATGTTCGTCAGGGAGGTGCCTGGGTAACATTCGGAACTTTTAGCGGAGGTGTAACTACCCTGAATGGTGAGTTAGGAGATATCACGATCAATGGTGATAATAACGGGATTTCGGTTACGAAGAATGGTAATATATTGACCATTGTTGCGGATAATACAGCAGCCATTTGGAATGCCAGTAAATTAGTAGGAAGGGCTATCTCCGGAACTTTACCCACTACCGGACAGGTATTGCAATGGAATGCGGTTACCAATATGTGGGAACCAAAATCCATTTCGCAGATCAGTTTATCCGGTACCGGTTTAGTAACAGATTCTGTAGTAACTACGTTGAATGGAACGCTCCGGAAAGTAGCTGCCAGTAATTTCATTTTTGTTACAGATACCAGCAACATGTTAAAGAATCTGTTGCGGGTTAGTGATACAGCTTCTATGCTGTCTAACCGGTTGATGATATCTGATACAGCTTCTATGTTGTCTAACAGATTGAAGGTTTCAGATACAGCCACTATGTTAGCTGGCTATGTGCGTTCAGGCAATGTGCCTGCAACGGGTGTGACCACTGTTTCAGTTGTGCCATCGAGTGGTATTTCTGCCACTGTAATGAGTCCCACAACTACGCCTTCCATTTCCCTGAGTCTGGGTAATATCACACCTACTTCGGTGTCAGCAACCGGTGCTATTACCGGTACAACACTGGGAGGTACACTCACTACCGCTGCACAACCCAATATAACATCTGTAGGTCAACTATCTGATTTATCTGTAACCGGCACAATCGTTGGAGGAACCTTCAGCGGTACGCTTTCGCCAGGAACTATAGCAGGAATTACAGGACTGTCTACTTTTACCAATATTACCGTTACTGGTTTTGCGAATATGTCTACCATCAGTGGTACATTGACAACAGCGGCACAACCTAATATCAACAGCGTTGGTACTTTAAACAGCCTGAACGTAAGCGGTACAGCTACAACCGGAAATATCAGTAGTACAACAGGTACTATCAGTAACCTTACTGTTCCCGGTACGATTACCGGCGGCACTTTTAGTGGTACCTTATCACAAGGAACTTTAAATAGTATCACTGCGCTGGGTAATTTAACAGCGATTACAGTGAGTGGTAATGTAACAGCAGGGTCTATCAGTACAACCACTGCTACAATCGCTAACTTATCAGGCGTAACCAGTTTAACTGTAAACGGTGCTATCACCGGCACAACACTGGGAGGTACACTGACTACTGCCAATCAACCTAATATCACCGCCGTAGGCACTTTAAGTGGTCTTACTGTAACAGGCACAACTGTAACGGATGTATTGAGTGCAACGACGGCGAATATCTCTAACCTGGGCGGCTTAACGAATCTGACAGTAACAGGTAATATCGTAGGCGGAACTTACAGCGGAACTTTATCACAAGGAACCCTGGACGGTATTACCGCACTGGGTAACTTATCAGCGATCACTGTGAGTGGTAATATTACAGCGGGTTCTATCAGCACAACTACAGCGACGATCACGAATCTGAGTGGTTTACAAAATCTTACCGTAACCGGTAATATCAGTGCGAACACATTGAGTGGTACATTAACTACCGCCAATCAGTCTGGTATTACAGCTGTAGGTACATTAACAGGATTAACTGTATCAG